>VOFE01002389.1_pt1 | contig 134001 bp, 192 predicted proteins | sample 5384071 | NCBI WGS metagenome assembly VOFE01 (sample SAMN12384724, study PRJNA508395) | human gut metagenome | isolation source: healthy gut D | host: Homo sapiens
GGATTCCATCATGCCGAGACAGACCGGCACCGCGATTGCGACCAGGATGGCGAGGATTGCGAGGTAACCAGCAGTTCCACCAATGTAAATCCGTCCCGACGCTGCATTCCGATCATCCTTTCGGGCCTTTTGTATCTGGGCCACCGGCCGACAGCCCTATTATACCATACATGAGGCGGGAATTGTTCAAAAAGTCGAAAATCACCGAAGGAAGCGACGTGAGACATGGAGGAAACGTTCTCTGTATAAATCTTTTGCCGTGCAGGGCGGCCATCCGCTCCTGAACTCTGAGGCCGGCAGTCCGCGTCGGATTTTTCGTTATACAACTCAGAAAACCGGGCATCCTAAAGGGAGATATGAACAAGTATGGGGTTCTTTGTAAACAGTTTTTGAACCTCCTTGACATGGCGGCTAAAAATGATAACCTTGTGTTGAAAAACAAGATGATACTTTTGGAGGACGACATGGGCATTCAGATCATTGTAGACAGCTGCTGCGACACCACCCTGAGCTCCGGAACCGGATCGGGATGCTTTTCGCCCCGCTGAAGGTGCAGGTCGCCGACGGCCCGCAGTATACGGACACGCCGGCCCTCGACACGAAAAAACCTGCTCCGGGAAATGAAAGCCTCCAAGCAGGCGGCGGGATCGGCCTGCCCGTCGGTGGAGGAATACGCCGAGCAGATGCGGCGGTGCGACGCCTGCATCGTTGTGACCCTGTCGGGCAAGCTCAGCGGGTCCTATAACTCCGCCCGGGTAGCGCGGGACATGGTGCTCGAGGAATCGCCCGGCAAACAGATCCACATCCTCGATTCCGAGAGCGCCTCGGCCGGAGAGCTCCGATTGGCGCTGTATCTCAAGGAACTCATCGACGCGGGGGAGGATTTCGACACCGTGGTGGAAAAATCCACCCGTTTTATGGAATCCATGCGGACGCTGTTCGTCCTTGAGGATCTGGGGAACCTGGTCAAAAACGGACGGCTGAACAAAGTATCGGGCATCGTGGCTTCGGTGCTGTCCCTATGCCCCATCATGAGCGATGACGGCCACGGCGAGATCCGGATGGCCGCCAAAGCCCGGGGGATGAAGCAGGCGCTTATGAAGCTCACCAGCCTGATCGCGCAGGGAGACCGCCGGCGCGGCGCCCCGTTCCCTGACCCTGACTATGGCTTACTGCAACTGCCCGGAACGGGCGGGACTGCTCCGCGGAGGGATTCTGGAAAGCTGCCCGGCGGTCGGCCGGGTCATCATCGTCCCCACCGGCGGCGTCTCCACCGTCTATGCCAACGACGGAGGGATCATCGTGGCTTACGCCGCTGTCTGACCGGGATGCCGGGAACGGCGGGTATACAAAAACAAGCGGGGAAGAGTCGGCTGACTTTTTCCCCGCTTGTTTTCTGTTGGGGAACAAATGGAGGCGGACCGGGGACCGGTTATCGAATTTGGATTGAATAAACGCTGAAAAAATGTTACAATACCATATTAGAGGTCCTTTTTTTCGACGATTCTGACGAAAGGAAGAGCATCGGATATGAATTTTCGACGCTGGATTTTGCCGAGGCTGGACAAGGAAGCCGCCGCCTCGCTGGCCGAGGAGGCGGGGCTGGGAACCCTTTCTCGCGCTGATGCTCTCCTGCGCGGCATGACGGATGTGGAAGAGGCCCTGGAATTCCTTTCCGGATGGGACGTTACGGCCGATCCGCTGGCGTTCGCGGATATGGACAAAGCGGCCGCCCGGGTCCGCCGCGCCCTCGATCAGGGGAGCGGATCATGGTATACGGGGATTACGACGCCGACGGCGTCACCTCCACCGTCCTGCTGTACGCGTATCTGCGGGAACAGGGAGCCGACGTCCTGTATATGCTTCCCGAACGGGGGGGGAGGGTTACGGCCTGCATAAATCCTCGGTGGATCAGATCGCCGAGGCGGGCGTGAAGCTCATTGTGACGGTAGACAACGGCATCTCCGCTGTGGAGGAGATCGCCTATGCCCGGAGCTGGGGGATCGACGTGGTGGTCACCGACCACCACCAGCCGCAGGAAACCCTTCCGGAAGCCGCCGCGGTCGTGGATCCCCATCGGGCCGACTGCCCGAGCGAATTTAAGGATTACGCCGGCGTGGGCGTCGCGTTCCAATTGGTCTGCGCCCTGGAAGGGGATGTGGAGAGCGTTCTTGAGCGGTATGCCGATCTGGTGGCCCTGGGGACGCTCGCGGATGTGATGCCCCTGGGGGGGAAAACCGCGCGCTGGTGCAAAAGGGGCCTGCGGATGCTGGGCGAGGGCGGACGCCTGGGGCTCCGGAGCTCGCCGAGGTCGCGGGGATGGCCGGTAAGCCTCAGACCTCCACGTCGGCCGTATTTACCCTGGCGCCCCGCATCAACGCGGCGGGGCGAATGGGCTCGCCGGACAAAGCAGCGGAGCTGCTCCTGAGTGAACGGGAGGAGGAAGCCGAGCTCCTTGCCCATGATATCCAGAGCCTCAATGCCCGCCGTCAGGAAACCGAGGCGGCGATCCTGCCGAGGTACTGGATGGGTTGTCCCGCTATCCGGAGCGCGGCTGCACGACCGGGTGCTGGTGGTGGCGGGGGGAAGGCTGGCATCCGGGCGTGGTCGGTATCATCGCGGCCAGGCTGACCGAACGGTATGGGCGGCCGAGCATCGTGCTGTCCATTGCGGACGGCCTGGCCAAGGGGTCGGACGCAGCCTGAAAGGGTTTTCCTTGTTTGGCGCTTTGTCCGCTTGCCGGGACTGCCTTCTCGGCTTCGGCGGGCACGGCTTGCCGCGGGTGTCACACTCGATTTTGCCCGTATCGAGGAGTTCCGGCAGGCGGTCAATGCCTACGCCGCCGAGGCCTGCCCGGAGATGCCGGCGCCGGAGCTGCGTCTCGACTGCAAGCTGCGGCCGGGGCAAGTCGGCCTGCCGCTGCTGGAGGTGCTCGGGGCCATGGAACCTTACGGCTCCGGCAATCCCGCGCCGCTGTTCGGCCTCTTTGGCATGAGGCTGGAGTCGGTGACGCCGGTGGGGGGGCGGCAAGCATCTGCGTCTGCGGCTTTCCCGGGACGGCACGGTCCTCACCGCCATGAAATTCGGTACCCCGCCGCAGGATTTCCATTTTCACCGGGGGATGAGGTCAATCTGGCGGTATCCCTGGACCGCAACGAGTACCATGGAATGTCAGCGTCTCTGTCTTTGTCAAAGATATCCGTTATGCCTCGACCAGGCAGGACGACCTGCTCGCCGCCCTGCGGGAGGCGGAAGCGGCTTTCCGGGGAGAATTGGCCGCCCCTCTGCCGGTGCCGACCAGGGACCAGGCGGGACGGGTTTACCGGTTCCTGGCGGGGCAAAAAGGGTATAGCGGCACCATCGAGCAGCTTTTTCATACGATACGGGACGAATCCCTTACATATACCGGCCTGCTCCTGATCCTCGAGACATTGCGGCAGGCGGGGCTCATCCGGATGGACGACCAGGGGGAGACCCTGAAGATCGGGCTCCTGCCCGCCACGGGCAAGACGGATCTGGCCGTCACCCCGCTGATGCAATATCTAGGCTCCCTGCACAGGGCGGAGACCGCGATAGGAGGAAACACATGCTGCAAACAGCCGACGTCATCAGCGAACTGAAAAGCTGATTATCAAAAAGTGAAAAGCCGTACGATCTCGACGCCGTAGACCGGGCCATTACGGCCGCCTGCAAGGCGCACGAGGGGCAGCGCCGTTCCTCCGGGGAGGCGTATGTCTGCCATCCGCTCAAAGTGGCCTGCATCCTGGTGGAGCTGGGTATGGACAGCGAGACCATCGAGGCCGCCCTGCTCCACGATGTGGTGGAGGACACCCCGATGGACGCTCGCCGATGTGCAGAAGCATTTCGGTGCCGAGGTGGCCACCCTGGTGGACGGCGTGACCAAGATCGAAAAGATCCCTTTTCTTCGCGGGAGGAGCAGCAGGCGGAGAATGTCCGCAAAATGCTTTTGGCGATGGCGCAGGACATCCGGGTCATCATCATCAAATTGGCGGACCGGCTGCACAATATGCGCACCAGCGACGCCTGGCCGCCGCAGAAGCGGCGGGACAAGGCCAAGGAGACGATGGATATTTACGCCCCCTTGGCTCATCGGCTTGGTATCCGGGCAGTCAAGGAGGAATTGGAGGACATCTCCCTGCGCATTCTCGATCCTGTGGCGTATAAGGAGATCGAGGACGCCCTCGAATAAGAAGGGAGCGCAACGCCTTTTTAATGAGCATCCAGGAGCGGATCGCCGCCGCGGCTCGCGGAATTAAGGACATCAAAGGCCTTTGTCTCGGGCCGGGTCAAGAGCATCACCGGGATCTACCGCAAGATGTATATGCAGGGGCGCTCGTTCGAGGAGATCTACGACGTTTACGCGGTGCGGGTGATCGTGGACACGGTCAACGACTGCTACAATGTGCTGCGGCATCATCCACGACATGTTCCGCCCATTCCCAACCGTCTTCAAGGACTACATATCAGCACCCCCAAGCCCAATATGTACCAGTCCCTCCACACCACCGTCATTGGCCGCGAGGGCATTCCCTTTGAGGTGCAGATCCGTACCTGGGAGATGCACCACATCGCCGAGTACGGCGTGGCGGCCCACTGGAAGTACAAGCAGGGCAGCGGCCAAAAGGATAAGCTGGAGGAACGGCTTGGCTTGGGTGCGGCAGTTCATCGAGAACCAGAAGGACGTGGACGACGCCGAAGACATCGTCGGTCGATCAAGACCGACCTGTCCTGCCGACGAGGTGTTCGTCTTCACGCCGAAGGGGGACGTCATCACCCTGCCAGCCGGGGCCACGGCCATCGACTTCGCCTATGCCATCCATTCCGCCGTGGGCAACCGCATGGTGGGGGCCAAGGTGGACGGACGTATCGTCCCTCTGACTATGAGGTCAAAACCGGCGAGATCGTGGAGATCCTCACCACCTCGGTGCAGGGGCACGGTCCCAGCCGGGATTGGCTGAAGATGGCCAAGACCGGCGAGGCCCGCAACAAGATCCGTGCCTGGTATAAAAAAGCGCCGGGAGGAAAACATCGAGCAGGGCCGGGAGGAGCTGGAACGGAGCTTTCCCGCAACGGTATCCGGCTGCCGAGGACAGGATGGACCGGTTTTTGCAGGAGCAGGTCAAGAAACAGCACTGTGCGAACCTGGAGGACTTCTACGCTGCCATCGGCTATGGCGGGGTGCTGCTCTCCCGCATCATGCCCCGCATGAAGGAGGATTACCTCAAGCTGGTCAAGGCGGAGGAGATTCTCCTGCCGGAACAGGTGGTCAACGCGCCGCGGAAGCCCATCGGAACAGCGGCGGCGTCGTTATCGACGGGATGGACAACTGCCTGGTCAAGTTCCGATACACAAAAGGACTGTGTCAACGTCCCGAAGGACCTGGCCGGGGCGCCTGAGCCGGAACGGTGGGTCCGGGTGTCCTGGGAGGACTCCGTCAAAGACGAGTTCAAGGCGACACTGCACGTGGAGGCGGCCGACCGGATGGAACTGCTTGCCGATATCACTACCCAGCTCGCCTCCATGCATGTGATGATCCACGCCATCAACGCCAGAGAGCCCCGGGACGGCCATACGGTGATGACCCTGACGGTCGGGGGTGAACAGCCTCGAGCATCTGCAGGGGGTCATCACCCGCCTGGGACGGATCCAGGGTGTGACCAAGATCGAGCGCAGCGGCGTGTAAACCGGAGGAGGACCAGTCGGATGAAAGCGGTGTTTCAGCGGGTAGACTCCGCCCGGGTGACGGCGGAGGGGAAAACCACCGGCGAGATCGGGCCGGGTGCCCTGATCCTCCTGGGGGTGGAAGCGGACGATACGCCGGCGCATGCCGCCCTCATGGCGAAGAAAGCGGCGGAGCTGCGGGTGTTCTGCGACGAACACGGAAAAATGAACCGGTCCCTGCTCGATACGGGCGGGGAAGTGCTCGCGGTATCCAATTTCACCTTGTGCGCCAACTGCCGCCACGGCCGGCGGCCCGAGTTCCTCGGGCGGCCCGGCCCGAAACCGCCCGGCCTTTGTACGAGCTCTTTATGCAGGAGCTGCGGCGCCTGGGCGTGGCCAGGGTGGAGGCCGGCCTGTTCGGCGCCCATATGCAGATATCCATGATGGGGAACGGTCCGGTCACGATCCCGCTGGATACGAGGGACTGGCTGCGTACCGCACCCTGAACGACCACACGCCTGATGGAAAAGGAGGAGTTCCATGACGATTCGCTGTCTGCCCCTGGGGGCGCTGCAGGCCAACTGTTACCTGCTCTCCGATGAGGGAGGGGGCAACCGCGGTGATCGATCCCGGGGACGAGGCCGGGACGATACTCGAAACAGTCCGGGCGGGGGAGCTCGTCGTCGAGTCCATTCTCCTCACCCACGCGCATTTCGACCACATCCTGGCGGCGGACGAGCTCCGGCGGAAACCGGCGCGCCGGTGTATGTGTATGAGACGGACGCGCCCGCCCTGGCCGACCCGCGCCGGAGCCTCACGGTGCTGGCAAAGGGCGGGGCCGGGCCTTTGCGGGCCGACCGTCTGCTGAAAGACGGCGAGGAGCTGCGGGTGGGGCGGCTGGCCGTCTCCGTCCTGCACACGCCGGGGCATACGCCGGGCAGCTGCTGTTTCCTGTGCGGCGACGCCTTGTTCTCGGGGGATACCCTTTTCGCGGGGTCCATCGGCCGCACGGATTTCCCGGGGGGACGATCAGGCCATGGCCGCGTCCCTGCGGATGCTGGCGGCGCTGGAACCGGGCATCCGCGTGTTTCCCGGGCATGGGGAGAGCACGACCCTCTCCAAAGAACGGATGGAGAACCCCTATTTGTAAGGGCGGCCCCCTCGCGCCGTCCGATTCTGAAAAGGTGGAGCAACCGTATGCGGCTGATCATGCAGGGACATCGGAACCGGTTTGAACTCGAGAACGTCGTCCGGCTGTTTTTGCCGCAGGAAAAGGTCCGGACGGAGGGGGAGCGCCTCTTTGCCGATGAGCCGGACGTCCTGGCCGGGCTGGAAAAAGGGCCTTCCACCACCCGCGTGACCGTCCGCCTGCAGGCGGACGGCTTCGACCGGACACGGGAGGCGGAGGTGGGGAACGATCATCCGTCTTATGAGGCGGAATGCGAGTTCCGCCTGGCCGACGCCCTCTATCGCCTGCTGGAGGCATGGACAGGCACCCGGCCTCCCTGGGGGCTGGTGACGGGGGTGCGCCCTGTCAAGCTTCTCCGCCGCCTTACCCGGGAGCTGGGAGAGGACAGGGCGGTCGGAGAGATGCGGGACCGGCTGCTGGTCAGCCCGGAAAAGCTGGAGCTCTGCCGCCGGACGCTGCACAACGAGGACCGGCTGCTGGCATTGTCCCGGCCGGAATCCTTCAGCCTCTATGTGTCCGTGCCGTTCTGCCCCACCCGCTGCGCGTATTGCTCCTTTGTCTCCCATACGGTCGAGCGGGCGGGAAAGCTGGTCGAGCCGTATGTGGAGCGGCTCGCCGAAGAGCTGGAGGCAACCGGGCGGATCGCCCGGGAGCTGGGCTTGCGGCTGGAGACGGTCTATTTCGGGGGCGGCACCCCCACCTCGCTGACGGCGGAACAGCTCGAGGTGCTGTTCCGTGCGGTGGAGGCGCATTTCGACTTGTCGGCTCTGCGGGAATATACGGTCGAGGCGGGGCGGCCCGATACCGTGACGGCGGACAAGCTCCGGACGATCAAAGGACGCCGGGGCCACCCGTATCAGTATCAATCCCCAGACCCTGCGGGAGGACGTGCTGCAGGCCATCGGGCGGCGGCACACCGTCGCCCAGTTTTATGAGGCCTTTGATCTGGCGCGCCGCTGCGGACATGAGAACATCAACACCGATCTTATCGCGGGCCTGACCGGTGACGATCCTGCGGGCTTCGCCGGAACGCTCGAGGGGATTCTCGCTCTGTCTCCGGAGGCGTGACGGTACATACCCTGTCGATGAAGCGGGCCTCCCGGCTGGTAACGGAAAAAGAAACCGGATCGGCGGGCCGCGGCGCGGCTGATATGGTGGCTTTCGCGGCCGGGCGGCTGCCCGAGGCCGGATACCGGCCGTATTACCTCTACCGGCAAAAGCCGCAGCGGACAACAAGAAAACGTGGGCTGGGCGAAGCCCGGCCGGGAGGGCTCTATAACGTCTATATCATGGACGAGACCCACACCATCCTCGCCTGCGGCGCCGGGGCGGTCACCAAGCTCAAAGAGCCGGGCGGCGAGTATCTCGAGAGGATTTTCAATTATAAGTTTCCCTATGAATACAACGCCCGCTTCGGCGACATGCTCCCGCCGCAAAGAGGGGATCGCCGCTTTTTATGATCGGTACGCCAGAAAGCCGAATGCGTACCGCCCGGCCGTCCTTTGGGACGGCCACTTTTTTTATTCACAATTCTGTGGTAAGATATGGTAGAACCCGATGCCGATTTTGTATCAAGACAAAGGGATATCCCCATAGGTATAGAATATCGGTGAAACGGAAATGCTGGAAGAAGGCGGGCGTCCGGCAGGCCCGCGCCGGTGTCAAATCCGGGAAAGGATAAAGCCATGAAAGCGTTTATGGAACGGCGGCAGCTGCAGCTGCAGGAGATCAACCGGCGTGTGCGTACCGACGCGCCGCGCTTTATGGAAGAGGAGGACGCCCGCTATGCGGGAGAGGTCGGCCGGCTGGCGCGCCACCTCGCTGCCGGTCTGAACGGGCGGCGGATCGTGATGCTGTGCGGACCGACCTCGTCGGGCAAGACGACAACGGCCCTGCTGCTGCGGGATTCGCTGCGGGAGATGGCGGTGGATGCCCATACCGTGTCCCTGGATGATTTTGACAGAGGGCGGGAACTGGCCCCTGTGCTCGAGGACGGGAGCTTCGATTACGAGGCGCTCGAGGCGCTCGACCTCACCAGGCTCAGACCTGCATGCAGGAGATCATTGAAAACGGTTCCACCAGCCTGCCGCTGTTCGATTTTATGGCGGGACGTCCCGCAGCCGAGACCCGTCCCCTGCGCATCGGGCCGGAATCGGTCGTGATATTCGAAGGATCCACGCGCTGAATCCGGTGTTTGAAGAGCATCTGTCGGGGGACAGCCTGTTCAAGGTATTCATCAACACCATTACCCCGGTTTACAGCGGCAGCGATAAATGGCTCAAGCGGCGGGATATCCGCCTGATCCGGCGGATGCTGCGGGATTATCAGTTCCGGAACAGCTCCCTGGAAAACACCCTGCAAATGTGGCCGCAGGTGGTGCGGGGGGGAGAATCTGTATATGTTCCCCTACGTGGATACGGCCGACGCGGTGATCGATACCACCCACGCTTATGAGCCCTGTGTGCTGGGCGCCGCGCTGCTGCCCCTGCTGCGCCAGGTACCGGCCGGCTGTCCGGGACGGAAACCGTCGACCGCCTAGCCGACGCGCTGCCGGCATTTCTCCCGCTGCCGGCGGAGAGCGTGCCGGAGACCTCCCTTCTGCGGGAGTTCTTAGGCGGATGGCTCTATGCCTAAACGGCCGGACGGCGGGGCTTGTTCACATATTGTTTATTGAATTTCCCTTCTGTATCGTCTATAATAAAGCTATCACAGAGCGAAAGGAGCCTGAGATCGATGGGAACGTTTGAAGATGTGCTGTGCAAGGCCCGGAATGTCGCGGAATCGGCGGGGAAGAAGACGACGGATTTTGTAGAAGTGACCAAGCTGAAAATGGAAATGGCGGATACCGAGCGGGAAATCTCGTCCATTCTGGAGGGCCTCGGCCGGCTGGTATACGATGGAAAGAAGGCGGGCGAGGATGTGTCCTCCATGGTGGACGAATGCGTCGCCAAGGTGGATGAGCAGTACGCGAAGCTCGAGGCGCTGCGCGCCAAGGTGCTCGAGTACAAGAACGCCGTGTGCTGCAAGGTCTGCAACACGATCAATACCGACGATTCGGTTTTCTGCAAAAAAGTGCGGCGCCAAGCTGGAACAGCCGCCCAAAGCGCAGGAAGAACAGTCGTAACCAAAGCAGGGGTTCCGGTGCGGACCCCTTTTCCTTTTGGAAGGGTGTGGAGACAGTATGTCTATTCCGTTTGAACGGTATGAAAAGGCGGCGGCATTTATTCGGGAGCGGCTGGGGAAATCCGTCTCTCCCATGCCGGAGGTCTGTCTGGTCCTGGGTTCCGGCCTGGGCCGGCTCGCTGGAGAGGTGACGGATCCGGTGGAGATCCCGTATGAGGAAATCCCCGGCTTCCCCTGCTCGACAGTCAAATCCCATGCGGGCAAGCTCGTGGCCGGCCGCCTTTCGGGGCGCCCGGTGGCCGTGATGGCCGGCCGCTTCCATTATTATGAAGGGTACGATATGGAGACCCTCACCTTTTACGTGCGGGTGATGCGCCTGCTGGGGGTGGGGAAGCTGGTACTCACCAACGCCGCCGGAGGGTCAACGAATCGTTCCGTGTCGGGGATCTGATGCTCATCACGGACCATATCAAACTCTGCGCCGAGAGTCCTGCGCGCGGCGAAACTGATCCCCGGTTCGGCGACCGGTTTTTCGACATGACCTATACCTACTCGCCGGCCTTGGCGGCGAAAGCCCGCCGCGCCGCCGAGGAGCTGGATATCCCGCTGCGCGAAGGGGTGTATTTCTTCATGCCGGGACCGCAGTTTGAAACCCCGGCAGAAATCCGCGCTGTTCGCCGGCTGGGCGGGGACGCGGTGGGATGTCCACTGTGGCCGAAGCGATCGCGGCCCGTCAGTGCGGCATGGAGGTGCTTGGCCTGTCCTGCATTACCAACCTGGCTGCCGGTATGCAGCCTGAGACCGAGGTGAGCGACCAGGAAGTGACGCAGAACGCCGCGGCAGCCGCCGATACCTTCTGTTCGCTGATGCGGAAAATCGCCGGGGTGATTTGAAAGGGGGATTGGCGGATGTGGTTTGACGACATAACGGTGGCGAAGGCCGACGGTACGGTCCTGCCGCATCAAACCGTGGTGGTCGGGATACCCGGATCGCTTTATGTAGGCCCCGACAGGCCGGCACAGGACGAAGGGGAGCGGGTGGAGGGATCCGGCCGCCTTCTCATGCCGGGCCTGGTCAACGCCCATACCCATGTGGCGATGACCCTGATGAGGGGGTATGGGGACGACCTGCCTCTCGATACCTGGCTGACAGGGCGCATTTTCCCTTTTGAGGACAAACTGACGGGGAGGATGTCTACTGGGGCAGCCTGCTCGGGATGGCGGAGATGATTGCCACCGGGACCACCTCCTTCACCGATATGTATTATTTCTGCGACCGGATCGCCGAGGCGGCCCTCGCCTGCGGCATCAAAGCCAACATCGGCCGGGGGATCAGCTGCTTCGATCCGGCAAAATCCTTCCGGGATCTGCCCGCCTACGGTGAAATCCGGGAACTCCCGTCCTCCATGCAGGGGGCGGGGAGGGCCGTATCCGCATCGATGTGGCCCCCATTCCGAATATACCACCCGTCGATATCCTGTATGACGCGGCGGCGCTGGCCGCGGAAACCAGGGGCGCGTATGCAGGTGCATCTGTCTGAAACGAGCAAGGAACAGCTTGAATGCGTGGCCCGCCATGGGAAAACTCCGGCGCAGCTCTTAAAAGATACCGGCGTGCTCGAGAATCCCGTCACCCTAGCGCACTGTGTCTGGCTGACCGAGCTGGATATGGATCTGATTGCCGTCGCCAGGGACGCCACCATCGCCCACTGCGCCAAAAGCAACCTGAAGCTGGGCAGCGGGATCGCACAGGTGAAAAAGTGGGGCGAATGGGGATTCCGGCCGCGATCGGGACCGACTCGGCCGCGAGCAACAACGCACTGGATATGTTCGAGGAAATGCGGACGGCGTCTCTGCTGGCCAAAGGGGATCGACCGGGATCCGCTGGCCCTGCCGGCGGCGAAAACCCTGTATATGGCCACCCGGGCGGGCGCACTCTCCCAGGGCCGGGAAACGGCAGGGGACATCGTGCCCGGGTATCAGGCGGATCTCGTCCTGGTGGATCTGGAGACGCCTTCCATGACGCCCTGCCATTCCGCCGTTTCCAATCTGGTGTACGCCGCAAACGGCGGCGCGGTGCGGATGACGATGGTGGACGGCCGGATCCTGTACCGGGACGGCCGCTTCCTCACCCTCGATATCGACGAGGTGAGGGCCAGGGCGGCGGAGGCGGTCCGGGCCGTCAGGCCCGTTGAATTGGTGGAAACTGGCAATTTAACCAGGAAAATATGCGGTAAAAGCGAAAAAAATGCCATTTTGGGCCGTGGAACAAAGAAAATATTGCACAAAGTCCTTGAAAAAGGGAATCAGATAGGGTAAGATAGGGATGATCCGCAAAAGCACCCGATGAATGGGGCTTTTTGCGCGGCCCTTCCGATGCGGAGGAGAGTATATGGCGGGCTCGTTTCAGACAAAGGACCGGTACACGCTCGAGGATCTGCTGGCGATCATGGAACGGCTGCGTTCCCCTGGGGGGCTGCCCCTGGGATCGGGAGCAGACCCATGAAAAGCATCGCCACCGATTTTCTCGATGAGACCCATGAGGCGCTCGAGGCGATCCGGCAGCGGGATACCGAAGGGCTGAAGGAAGAGCGCGGTGACGTGCTGCTCCAGGTGGTGTTCCATTCCCGCATCGAAGAGGAAAAAGGCGGCTTCACTTTTGGAGATGTCGTGGACGGGATCTGTAAAGAAGCTGGTGATCCGCCATCCCCATGTGTTCGGAGAGGTTACAGTCGATGGCACCGGCCAGGTGCTGCGGAACTGGGACGCGATCAAGCGCCAGACAAAGGCGGCAAGACCCAGGCCGAGCTGCTCGGCGGGGTTCCCGGTCTCTGCCCGCGCTCATGCGGGCAGCCAAAGGTACAGAACCGCGCCAAGCGGGTGGGCTTCGATTGGCCGGAAATCTCGGGAGCTCTCGATGCGCTCGAGAGCGAGCCCGCCGAGTTCAAAGAGGCGCTGGCTTCGGAGAATCCCGCCGCGGTCGAGGAGGAGCTGGGCGACCTGCTGTTTTCCGCCGTCAACGTCTCCCGTTTCCTGCATATCGATGCCGAACAGGCGCTGACCGCCTCGACCGATAAGTTCATCCGACGGTTTGCCCGGGTGGAGGAGCTGGCAAAAGCCGGGAAATCGACCTCGCCGCCGCGTCGCTCGAAGAGATGGATGCGCTGTGGGACGAGGCCAAACGATTGGATCCGCGCGAGGAATCAACCCCGCTGGGATATAAAAAGTAATGGAGGTTTCATCATGAACAAAGTAGAACTGATCGCCGCTGTGACCGAGAAAACCGGGATGTCTAAAAAGGACGCCGAGAAAGCCGTTTCCGCTGTTCTGGAGTCTGTCGTCGAGGCCGTTTCGTCTGGTGACAAAGTCCAGCTGGTGGGCTTTGGAACCTTCGAGGTCCGGAACCGCGAGGCCCGCACCGGACGCAACCCCCGCACCAAGGAATCGATTGTCATTCCGGCTTCCAAGCAGCCTGTTTTCAAGGCCGGCAAGGCGTTTAAGGACGCGGTGGCGAAGTAATCCTACCATCATTGGCTGAATCCTTCACTCAGGAGCCGTCCGCAGGGCGGCTCCTGTGATTTTTTCGCAAAGGAGAGATCCGGATGCGGCTCGACAAATATCTGAAAGTGTCCCGCCTGATCAAGCGTCGGACGGTCGCGAACGAAGCCTGTGACGCCGGCCGGGTACTGGTCAACGGCAAAACGGCCCGGGCGTCCTACGAGGTCAAGCCGGGAGATGTTCTCTCCCTGTCGCTGGGCGCGCGCGAACTGAAGGCCGAGATCGTCTCGGTTCAGGAAACCGTCGCCAAAAACGACGCGGCATTGCTGTATCGGCTGCTGGATACCTGAATACCCGATCGACAGGCACCCTGGCCGTGTCCGGCAGCGCACGCTGTCCCATGGCCGGGGTGTTGTGTTTAAAAAGCCTTCGCCGGCGGGATGCAGCCTCTTCATTCGCCGGCGGTGCAGGCGCTCCTTATCTCTTATGAGGGCGTCCGTCTTCTGAGGTTATGATAGGATGATCCCTTGTTCATAGCGTGCGATGCATATTTTCCCCGGCGGCGGCGAACACTAGCCGTCAGAGGTGATCGAATATGAATCAGACGCAGCAAAAACCGGATACGGGTGACAAAGGCACGCAGCCGGGCAAGGCTCCGGAAGAGGCCGCCGCCGTGCAGGACCAGCTCAAGGACGTAGTGGAGAACGGCGCCGTGACCACCAACAATGGCCGCCATGTCATCCACTGCCTGACCGTCATCGGCCAGATTGAGGGGCATTACGCTCTGTCCAGTGAAAACAAGACCACCAAATATGAGCACGTGATCCCCAGCTAGTGGCGATCGAGGAGAGCCGGGAGATCGAGGGTCTTCTCATCCTGCTCAACACCGTCGGTGGGGATATCGAGGCGGGGCTCGCCCTGGCGGAGCTTATCGCCGGGATGAAGAAACCCACAGTGTCCCTGGTGCTGGGGGCGGGCATTCCATCGGTGTCCCTCTTGCCGTGGCGGCTAAAAAATCCTTTATCGCTCCCTCCGCCACCATGACGATCCATCCCGTGCGGATCAATGGCCTGGTTCTCGGAGTCCCGCAGGCCTTCACCTATTTCCAGCGGATGCAGGAACGGATCACCCGGTTCGTCACCGATAATTCCGGGATGAGCTTCGACCGTTTTACCGAGCTCTGCATGAACACCGACGAGCTGGCCACCGACGTGGGCAGTGTGCTCGATGGGGAGGATGCGGTGAAGGAAGGGCTGATCGATTCCCTCGGTTCTCTGTCCGACGCCATCGCGGCGCTGTATGCGATGATCGACGAATCGGGAGCGGCAGGGGAACAGAAGGGCAGATAAATCCGGGATTGGCGGCCCGGCCTGAAAAATTATCACGAAAAGCCTCACCGGCAGTTGCCGAACGGGGCTTTTTTGATATGATAAATACGGATCACCGGCGGCCCGCTGCAGCAAGGCGGCCCGCTTTCTTTGCGATGAGCGATACGGGCCCCCGGTATGGGCCCAAAGAGAATGGATGGGAAAAGAGAGGATCGCGAAATGGCACAACGAAAGAAGACACCCGCCCGCAAGCCCGCCTCCCGGAAACCGGCCGCGCCGAAAGGGAGCCGGGCCCGGCCGGACAACGAGGCCGCGGCGAGCGCCCGTCATCAGATGGCGGCGGTGCTGCTTTTTGCGGGCGCGATCCTGGTGCTTTGCCTAGCGCTCATCAAGGGCGCCAACCTCTGGCTGTGGCTGCATAACCTGATGATGGGCCTGTTTGGGGGGTGTGCGCCTACATATTGCCCGTGCTGATGGGGTATATCGCGGTCATCGCGGCCATGGAACGGCCCATCGGCAGTATGAGGGGCAAGCTGTGGCAATGCCTGCTCCTGCTCATGATGCTCGGCAGCGCCATCCACGTCTTTACCGCGGATATCGCCGAGGGACATTCCTACTTTGATGCCATCGGCCGGGCATGGAAGGACGGTATCGCCATCCGCGGCGGAGGGTAGCGGGGGTGCTGCTCGGCTATCCGCTGGAATATTTCTTTACCGACGTCGGCGCGAAGATCATCCTCTGCCTGCTGATTTTCGTGTTCCTGATGCTGGTTACCGGCACCACTATCCTGACCCTTTTCCGCACGGTCTGGAAGCCGGTCAAAAAACCAAGGAAAGCATTGAAAACGCCATGATCGCGGGAGCCGACCGCCGCCGGAACGCGGCCATCGACGTGGAACTCGGCGAGGGCTATCCCGAGCTGTCGGTGCCGCTGGATGGTGAGGAGGAGCCCGGCGGGGACGGCGAGCTGGCGGACAAGCTGGCTGCGCTCCAAAAGACGGCGGCGGATATGGCCGATGCGGAAAAGGCCTCTCCCCGCGTGGAGGATCTGCTGACGAAAAAAGGCCCGGTCAAGGGACTGGAAACGCCGGAGGAGGCCTCGGGCGGCGGGGAACCGGAAAAAAGGTGGAGAAAAAGCGTCCCGCTTATATGGACACCGAGCCGGATACCTACCGATATCCCCCCGATTTCCCTGCTGGATGAGTCGAAAGGGGTAGACCTGTCCCGGGCGGCGTCAGAAGAGCACAGCACCGCCGATCTGCTGGTCAATACCCTCAAGGAATTCGGGGTGAATACGCGGGTGATCGACGTCTCCCGCGGCCCGACGGTCACCCGGTATGAGCTCCAGCCCAGCGCCGGGGTCAAGATCAGCCGGATCACCGGCCTTGCGGATGACATCGCCCTGCGGCTGGCCACTACCGGCGTGCGCATCGAGGCGCCCATCCCCAACAAGGCGGCGGTGGGCATTGAGGTGCCCAACCGCGTCGCGGGCGCAGTCTGTCTGCGGGAGCTGATCGATTCCTCCGAATTTTCCACCGCCAAGAGCAAGCTGACCGTGGCCCTCGGCCGGGATATCGCGGGCAAGATCGTGCTCGCGGATCTGGCCAAGATGCCTCACCTGCTCATCGCGGGCACTACCGGATCGGGTAAATCGGTCTGCACCAACTCCATGATCCAGAGTGTCCTCTACCGAGCCAGCCCCCAGCGACGTGCGGATGGTGCTCATCGACCCGAAGCAGGTCGAATTCGGTATCTACAACGGGATTCCCCATCTGCTGGTTCCGGTGGTGACCGATCCGCGCAAGGCGGCCGGGGCGCTCGGATGGGCGGTGACCGAAATGCTAAACCGCTATAAAACCTTTGCGGAAAACAACGTGCGGGATCTCTCTTCCTATAACGAGCTGGCCCGCCGCAGCGAAACCCTAGAGACCATGCCGCTGATCCTCATCGTCATCGACGAGCTGGCCGACCTGATGATGGCCGCTCCCAATGAGGTGGAGGATGCGATCTGCCGTCTGGCCCAGATGGCGCGTGCTGCAGGAATGCACTTGATCATTGCTACGCAGCGTCCGTCCGCGGACGTCATCACCGGCGTCATGAAGGCGAACATCCCGTCCCGTCTGGCGCTGACAGTGGCGTCGGCAGTGGATTCCCGGACCATCCTCGACACCGGCGGGGCGGAAAAACTGCTCGGCAAGGGCGATATGCTCTTCATGCCGGTAGGCTGTCCCAAACCGATGCGGGTGCAGGGCTGCTTTGTCAGCAACCGGGAGGTGGAGTCGGTGGTCGACTTCCTCAAGACCTCCCAGGACAACGAATACGACGAAGCCATCATGCAGGAGATCGAGCGTCAGGCGGAGAACAGCGGCGTCGGCAAGTCCAAATCCAAGGCGGGGTCCCGCGATGAGCTGCCCGATGATGATTCCGGGGACGAGCTGATCCCTCGCGCCATCGAGGTGGTGGTCGAGGCGGGAGAGGCCTCGGTATCCCTGCTCCAGCGGCGGCTGCGGCTGGGCTATGCCGGGCCGGCCGGCTGGTGGACGAGCTGGAGGAGCGGGGGATCGTCGGACCGAGAGAGGGCAGCAAATCCCGGCGGGTCCTCATCACCCGCCAGCAGTGGCTGGAAATGAATATGAACCGGCCGGATGGGGAAGAGGAGGAGTAGGAAAGATGTTTTATAAGAAAAGCCCCAAAACAGCCGGACGGAAAAAACAGCTGGTTCTTCATACCGACAGACAGGATTGGACGCTCGACTCGAAAAAACCTGTATTTGTATGACAAACGCTGGCCGCATGGCCATGGGGAGCTACCGGTGTTCAGGTTCGTAGAGACCGTATCGCTGCAGGAATTAACCGATATCAAGCTGGTGGGAGACCCAAACCGCCTGAATTTCCGTCACGTTAGCTATTTCATAATAAATGGCATCCAGCTGCACGGCGTATATACGCAGAAATGGGACCCACCCGTCATCGACGATGCGGACTGGAAGGCAGCCTCCTTTGAGGACATGGAGGCGGTCAAGCCGGACAGCCTGCTTGACTGGCGCTTTCTGTGGAATGAGGATCGGATGTGGGATCCCGACTGCATGGCGTTGTTTCACGCAGCCTTTGGCCGGGATATTCTGCGGACGGATCCGGAGGATGACGACCAGGCCACGATATTTGCAGAGGAAATCTTTTTATTTCAGCATAATCTGGTATATCCGGTGGAAAAGGGGTACTGGATGCTGACCTTCGCACCGTATGATCCCACCGACCAATTGGATTTTCGATGGATCTATGGCCATACGCCGGCCTCTCACATACAGGCGCTGCTGCCGATGCTGCGGGAGATGGCGCTTCGCAACGAGTATTTTGGCGGACGCATAGACCGCTTTTTCGACATAGCCCCGGAGGGCGGCCTGCCGATGACGGTGCAGGAGATGCATCCCCGCAAGATCAGACTGCCCTGGGTAAATGGGCCGGTATTGGCCGTTTAAAATCAGAAGAGAAGTGAAAAGGAGACTCCATGCCGTTTTTACCCTTGACAACGGAAGAGATGCGGGAGCGGGGCTGGGACGCGACCGACGCGGTGGTGGTGACCGGTGACGCGTATGTGGATCATCCCAGCTTCGGTACCGCCATCATCGCCCGGGTGCTGGAGGCGGAAGGGCTGCGGGTCTGCATGCTGTCCCAGCCGGAAAGTGCCGCCGATTTCACCCGTTTCGGCCGGCCCCGCCTCGGTTTTTTTCATCGGCGGGGGAATATCGATTCCATGGTCGCGCATTATACTGCCGCCAAACGCAGACGCAGCGACGACGCCTATACCCCCGGCGGCCGTGCGGGGCGCGGCCCGACCGGGCGGTGCTCGTCTACTGCAGGCAGGCGAGACGCCTATCCCGATGTCCCGCAGATCATCGGCGGCCTGGAAGCGTCCCTGCGCCGCTTCGCCCATTACGATTATTGGGACGACCGGGTGCGCCCCTCCATCCTCATCGAGAGTGGGGCCGACCTGCTGGTGTACGGCATGGGGAGGCCCAGACGGCCGAGATCGCCCGCCGTCTGCGGGAGGGGAGCCCATCTCGTCCATGACCGATATTCGGGGCACCTGTTTCTCCGTCCCGGTGAAGGACTATATACCCCGCCCGGCGGCGGAATGCCCCGGTTCGAGCTGGCCGCGGCCCCCACCGCATCGGGCAAACGGCAGTACGCCGTCTCCTGCCGGATCCAGCAGGAGGAGCAGGATGCCGTGCGTGGAAGAACCGTAATCCAGCGTCACGGGGAACGGATGCTCGTCCAAAACCCGCCCATGCCGCCCCTGTCCACCGAGGAATTCGACCGGGTGTACGAGCTGCCGTATATGCGGGACGTCCACCCGTCCACCCTTCCGATGGGAGGCGTGCCTGGGATCGAGGAGGTCCGATTCTCCATCACTCACAACCGGGGCTGCATCGGCGGGTGCCACTTCTGTTCCCTGGCCTTTCATCAGGGGCGGCAGATCACCTGCCGCAGCGAGGATTCGGTGGTGCGCGAGGCCGAGGCCTTGACCCGCCTGCCGGGCTTTAAAGGGTATATCCACGATGTGGGCGGACCTACGGCCAATTTCCGCCATCCTTCCTGCAAAGGGCAGCTCACCCGGGGCCTGTGCAAAAACAAGCAGTGCCTGGCACCCGCCCCTGTCCGTCCAGGGAAGCGGACCACCGCGATTACCTTCACCTGCTCCGCCGTTTGCGGGCCCTGCCCGGGATAAAAAGGTCTTCATCCGGTCGGGGATCCGGTACGATTATCTGATGGCCGACCCGGACGAAAGCTTTTTCCGGGAGCTGGTGGCCCATCACATCAGCGGCCAGCTCAAGGTGGCGCCCGAGCACTGTTCCGCGCATGTGTTGAGGTACATGGGCAAACCGCCTATTGAGACCTATAAACGGTTTCAGAAACGGTTTTATGAGCTCACCAAAAGCATGGGGAAAAAGCAGTACCTCGTGCCCTATCTGATGTCCTCCCACCCGGGCAGCACCCTGCGGGATGCGGTGGAGCTGGCCTTGTTTCTTAAACAGGAGGGGCTGCATCCCGAGCAGGTGCAGGATTTTTACCCCACCCCCGGCACCCTCTCCACCTGTATGTTTTATACCGGCCTGGATCCGGTCACCCTGGAACCGGTGTATGTGCCGCGCACCCCGGAGGAAAGGCTGAGCAGCGGGCGCTGCTCCAGTATTTCCGGCCGGAAAACCGGGATAAGGTGCGCCGTGCTCTTCGGCGGGCGGGCCGGGCCGATTTGATCGGGAACGGCCCCCGCTGCCTGGTCCCGGACGAACCCGGCCGCGGTCCGGCGGGCGGAGAGCACCCGCGAGGAGCCTTTGTCTATGGTCGAGGGCCCAAAACGGGAAGGCCCCGGCGGGACGGGGGAAAAAGAGCCGGCGGACATAAAGAGGAAGGGTGGTATCCCTTCCTCGGCTCTTTCATCGGCAAATCAAACACAAGAGCGCCAGGGGATAGTCCCCTGGCGCTCAGTGCGCCGAACACCTTGACATGCTGCCGGGCGAGGGAGGTTGACTGCGTCGCCTCGCCAATTTCGGCCGACTTTGTGGCTGGTCCCTGCAAAGCAGGGACCAGGCCGGATGCCCCAATCTTGCAATGGCCCTGATGCTCGCATCAGGGCCATTGCAGCGCTTTTTAGCTGACAGAAGCATTTTCGCGAGCGCGGAGATGCGGAATGACCGTATGGGAAAACGGCGGTCATCCTGGCGGCACTGAAACAGCCTTGTCTGTCCGCCCTGTAAACCAGTCAGGATTCCGGGTCCGCGTCATCCGGCAAAGGCGTCTCCCCGCCGGGAGAGCCGCTTTCAGGGGAATCGGATGCCGGACGGTCTTCCGGCGGCGAAATACCCCCGCCGTAATATTGATAGAGGTCGAATCCGTCGGCCGCATTCTCCCGGCCCGACGCGGGCGGCGAATCTGCCGGTGCGTCGGTACGGAGCTCATCCGGCCCATCGCCGCTGTCCAGAGGGACGAGCGGGATCTCCGCTTCGAGTCTCCGGCGCATCCGGCCGTCCCAGACCCGCATGAGGAAATAATACAGCAGGAACAGCAGGACAGCCCCCAGGGTGATCAGCAGCCCATAGAAAAGCCCCGGGGTGTGGTAGTCGAACCGGATGGTGACCTCGCCGCCGGTGGCGGGACAAATGACCGCCATAAACCCGACGTTGACTTTATAGATTTCGGCCGCCTGGCCGTCCACGGTGGCGGTCCAGCCGTCCTCATAGGGAACACTGAAAAAGACGGGGTATCCTTCTCCACCGGGATGGTGGCGGTGAAGCCGCGATTGTCCCGGACAAAGGAGGAGGCGGACTCCGCCTTGCGGGCAAGGCAGTCGGCGTAATAGGCCTCCTTGGAGTAGGAGACCGCGTTGGAAAGCGGCGTGAGCATGCCGGAGAGAGCCGGGGCGTCCTCATCCTCGACGACCAGCGCTTTGAGCAGGGCGAGTTCCCGGTTGCTTTCGCTCAGGGCGTTGTACTGGGTGCGGGTGAGCATAGCATCATAGGTAAAGCCCATCGGGATGTAATACTCGTTTTCGTAGATCTTAAAATCGTTCTGGGTATCCACATAACTCCAGCCCGGCATCTGGGTGGTGCCGTTGCTCTCGAAGAATGAGCTTTTATTCTCCCGGCCGCTTGTGTTCGCATGATCGAACAGCCAGCGGACCGAGGTCAGGCTCCGCACGGCGTAATGCTTCGTTTCCGGCCGGGTGGCGATGCCGCGGGAAATCCCGATGGTGGGGTAAAATTCCATCACCGAGCCGGGGACGATGCTGTGGAAAGCCTGGATGGTGGGCATCTGCCAGAACATCCCCCCTGGTTGTCCATGCCGTTGTAAAAGTCGATGCGGGTAAACTGGTTGGGGTTTCGGGCAGGGTGATCTTGTCCCCGCCCTCGATAGCGGTCTCGATGACGTAGGCGGAGGTGAAGTTGGAATTGGCTTTGCCGAGGCCGATCAGATACCAGCTCACCATCAGGCTCATGCAGAGGGTGGCGGTGACAGTCCAGGGAAAGAAATTTTCCCGTTCCCGTTTAAAGATGGCGATCAGGACGGCTGCAACCACCAGGCAAATGACCGCGATGCCCACAAACAGCCAGAACCGTTCGGGGATTTTCATCAGGCCGTATTGGATTTTGCCGGTCTCGGCATCGGGAGTCCAGCTTTTGGGCGCCAGGCCGATGAATAGGGCGAAAAAGGCGGTGATGCCGAAGGTCCAGCCCAGGGCCCGGTTCCAGTTGACGGGGGTTCGGTCCGCGTCCTCAAAGCATTTCACCGTGGCGAGGACGAGGATGAGGACCATCATATAGTACCACCGGGCGTAATATACCCAGTTAAAAAGCTGGAACATGGCATTGAGGCCGGGAATGACGGCGCAGAAAAAGCAGATAATCAGCATGCGGCGCAGCCAGTCGCTGTGTTTGCGAGACTGGAAATAGGCGATGGCGCCCGAGCAGCTGAATACCGGCAGCCAGGCTGACATGGACGCCCATTTGTTGTCCGAATCGGGAAGAAGTTTTCCCTGGCTGGGATATCCTATGGGAAGAAAAAAGGAATGCAGGATATCGAACAGGCGCTGCGGTTTGTTGTAGATGAGCAGGTCCCAGCCGGCGAGCATGCTCTCGGTCCGGGGATTCTGGATCACCGCCAGATAGGAGGGAAGCAGCAGTACCGCCGCACCCGCGGTACCCACGACTGCTTCGAAAACCAGCCAGAGGAATTTGGGCATGGTGCATTCCCACTCGCCTGAGAACATCCGTACAAACCAGTAAATCACAATAAAAATGGCCTGGCCGATGAAGAAATAATAGTTGTTCAAAGCGCTCAGGCAGACCATCAGGCCGAACAGGCCCCGCTTGTCGTCCTTCATGAACCGTTCGAGGCCGAGGAGCATCAGGGAAAATAGATGATAGCCTCATGGAAATGGTTGAAGAAGACATTGTAGATCGAAAAACCCGAAAACGCGTACAGGATCCCGCCGATCAGGGCGTAGTCCGGCCTTACGAAACGGCGAAGCAGCGCATAGGCGGCCGCCGAGGAGCAGGCGAATTTGAGGATGAGGAGCGGGCCCATCAGATACGGGACGGCCGCGCTGGGGAAAGGAAGGGTCAGCCAGAAAAAGGGGCTGCCGAGCAGATAAAAGGAATAGGACCCGACGAAGTTGGCGCCGAGGTCGGTCGTCCAGCTCCAGAAAATGTTGCCCGAAGGCACGCTGTCGTGAGCCATCTGGTAAAACGGGATCTGCTGGACGTTGAAGTCCCCGTAATAGATGAAATACCCCTTGTCATAGATGAGGAAGGGGAGAAACAGGAGCGCCGCGGCCGCCAGGGGCAGCAGGAAGGAGAGCAGCGCCCGTTCCTTGGGTTTGCCGAGAGCAGAAATCGTCAAGCTTCATCACGCCTTTCGGGTATTGGATGGCCCGGGTCCGCAGAGGGGGGAATGGGCTCTTCGGGGAGAAGCCCGTCCTCTTTTTGAGCGGGAGGAAAGGCCGTTTGGACCGATAGCAGAAGGCCCCAAAAGAAAATCGCCAGATTGACCAGGGACATGACCACCATCACCGGGACATAAATCCGGTTCCAGGGGGCGCTCCGGTCGTTTATCGTATTGTTGCGGACGAGGAGCATGAATTGATTGAAAAAGGTGATCAGGGAGAGGGCCAGATATGCATCAGCCAGCGGAAATCCCATTGCCGCAGAAACAGCATGAGGGAGAACAGCAGCACCGGGAATTGATACCGCTCATGCATCCGGGTGGTGAGCATGAAGGTGCATTGCATGAACAGGAAACAGCCCAGCCAGAGCCGGTTTTCCCGTTTCCCCGGAGCAGGACGTAGACAACGAGAACCAGGGACAAAAGCAGCATCAGGATGCTGAAATGATGCAGGGTGAACCCGCCGATAGCGACTCCGTTTGCGTCGGCCGTTCCAAACAGGAGGGAACGGTCATCTCTCACCCAGTTGAGGGCGGAGGCGCCGTAGAGGTTATAGGCGTTGAGGGTGGCGTATGGGTATTTGCCAAGGCCGCCGAAGTACACCTGAAAGGGCAGCAGCAGGCTTTCGAACCCCCAGGCCTTCCAGCTCCCGGCAATAAAAGGGAGGAAACCGGCGATGCCGGTGAGCAGGGCCGCCCCGACACAGGACAGGGCGTCGGCCCAGCGCAGGCGGCCGGCAGCCTGCAAAAACCGGCCGGCCCGGGTCCTGCGGGAGGGGCTCCCGGGTCTTCCGACTCATCGGGAAGGTCGCCGGGACGCAGGAGGAAGACAAACAGCGCAGGCGCGAAATAGAGGCACTGCATCTTGGTCAGGCAGGCCACGGCAAACAGCACCGAGCCGAGAAAGGGCCGGTCCCGCTCTATCTGATAGAAGGAGAGAAGCAGCAGGAACACCATCAGGCCGTCGGTCTGCCCCCAATGGGCGCTGTTGAAGACGGTGGAGGGGTTGAGGGCCCAGAGAGCGGCCGCCAGCACACCCAGGGTTTCGCTCTGTTTGCGGCAGACCAGATAAAACAGGCCCGCCGCCAACACATCGAACAGGATGGGAAACATCTTCATCGCCAGCATGTCGAACATCCAGTAGTCCGCGATGGGCAGATACTTGTAGAGCTGGCCGACGACATACAGGCAGTAGAGGTACAGCGGGGGATAATCCAGGGCGTAACGGCCGGTATCCAACCGGGTGTAGGCATCGAAAAAGCCGTCCTGAAAGCCGAGCGCCCAGGTGCGGTACCAGGTGATGTCGAAATAATTTGAGTAGAGTGTCCCGACGCACAGACGGAGCACAAAGGCGAACAGCAGGATACAGATCACCGTCTGTGCCCCATGCCGCCGATTCAGGGTCAGCGATGGCAAGATGACCTCCGCCCTTTCTCCATGATAATACGAGTATACCAAAAACCGGGAAAAAGAAAAGGGAAAAAGTGGTGGAATTCTCCTATATCATCATGACGACCCAAAATCCTGGGACCGCCGCCCCATAATGTGTGGAGTCGGGTTGGGCCAAACCGTCGGAATCGATGTTCTTTGCTTCCTTTCTCGGCGCGGAGAGAAAAATTGGCCGCGCGTGGGCATTTGGCCGGGCTAACGGCGCATAAAGAGCGATATTCTATCCGGTATGGCACCAGATCCGCGTCAAGTGACCACAAGGCGTTCAGGAGGCATGACCTCTGACGTTTTTCTTTGCCATGAGGACTGTGTTGCCTGCCCCGGGGCAAAGAAAGCAGACATGCAGGCGGCGATCGGAACATAATTCTCCTTCTCCCCTCATAGAATGAACCATGACGAGGTAAGGAGGAGCCGGCATGAAAGAGGAAGCCTCAAAAGCCGTACCGGGTATGCCCCACCATCTGGTGCTCGAGGACCGGCGGGCGCTGACGGTTTCGGGTGTATCGGATGTGGACAGCTTCGATGAGCTGACCGTGATCATCTATACCGACCTCGGGGAACTGACGGTCAAGGGGGGGGCTGCACATCAACCGTTTGAATGTGGAAACGGGGGAACTGACGCTGGAAGGCTCGATTCAGTCCCTGAGCTATGCGGACGTGCATTCCCGCTCGGGCGGCTTTTTCGGCCGGCTGTTTAAGTAAAGGGGCCTTTGCTCATGGGAATTACGAACGGCGGCCAGCTTCAGGAGCTGTTTATGGCCGGGGGCTGGGATTCCTGCTGGGGCGTTTTACGATGTGTTCCGGGTGATCCGGCTGCTGATGCGGCCCTCCGCCAAGGTGGTCTTTTTTCAGGATCTCCTGTTTTTTGCGCTCAGCAGTGTCGTCACCTTCCTTTTCGCCCTGGCGGTGACAGGGGGCTGCGTTTCTATCTGTTCCTGGGCCTCGTTACAGGCTTTATGGCCTATTATTTTACCATCGGCCGGGCGGTGGTGCGCTGCGCCAAGAGCGTCATCGCCGCGATTCTGTGGCTGTGGCACGGCCTCTGGAAGGCGATTTTTTTCCCGTTCCGCCTTCTTTGGAAACTTTTACGCCGTCCCATCTCCGCCCTGGCTCGATTTTTTTTGTAAAATCGGCCGCCCGCCGCGGATTTCTTTAAAAAATCGCGGGAAATCTGAAAAAGGTCTTGCAACGGCCCCTATCCGTATTGTATAATCAGAAGGAATAGAACGCGACCTTGAACGGCCTTTACATAGAAGGGAACCGAATCGTATGAGAGCCGTGAAAAAAGAAGAAGAAAAGCATCTTTCTTTCGGATCGCGCTGCTCGCGTTTTCTGTGTATGTGATCGTCATGCTCATCCAGCTCCAATTGCAGATTAATGAAAGCGAGAGAGATATTGACGGATACGATCAGAAAATCGCGGCTTACGTGCGTATGAACGAGGATTTGCAGAATAAAAGCGACAACTATGAAAAATATCAGGAGCAGCAGGCCCGCAAGCAGGGATTGACCAGGCCGGAAGAGCTCATACTTGTCGAGGTACCGGGCGACTGCTACTCAAAAATGGTAGTAGGGGAAAACGCAGGCATATGGCACTGGAAGTTGGAGCGGTTGTTGAGGGCAAGGTGACGGGGATCACGAAATTCGGGGCTTTTGTGGAGCTGCCCGGCGGTAAAACCGGCATGGTCCACATTTCCGAGGTGGCTCCCACCTATGTCAAGGAGATACGGGATTATGTGACCGAGAACCAGATGGTTAAGGTCAAAATCCTGAACATCGGGGAGGACGGCAAGGTCAGCCTCTCGATGAAAAAAAGGCCGTGGATCCGGCCCCCGAGCTGCGCGTGCGGCTTCACCTGGCCGGCCCGGCGGTTTTGAATGGCAGCCCTCCCGGTCGGACAGCGGCAGTTTTGAGGATATGATGTCCCAAGTTCAAGCAGACCAGCGACGAGAAGATGCTGGACCTCAAGCGCTCCGTGGACGGAAAGCACGGCGGCTTCTCCCGCCGGGGCTCCAAATAAGGCAAGGTTAAATCAGGCAGGGCGAGCAGGAGGGGATCTCCCGCGCGTCCTGCCCTTTCTTTGAAAGAAGGCGGGTTATGCGTATCATACACGCGCGGGTGTTCCCGATGGACGCCCCGGTTATCGAGGACGGATACGTCGACATGCGGGACGGCCGGATCGCTGCGATAGGACTCATGGCGGACAAGCCGCGGACGGGTCAGAGGAGCTGGACGCCGGAGGAGGCTGGCTTCTTCCGGGCTGATCGACGCCCATTCCCACATCGGGATGTGGGAGGACGGCCTGGGCTTCGAGGGGGACGACGGGAACGAAGATACCGACCCCTCCACCCCCAGCTCCGGGCGGTCGACGCGGTCAACCCACAGGACCGCTGCTTCCGGGAAGCGCTGGAGGCGGGGGTGACGACCGTGGTCACCGGGCCGGGCAGCGCCAATCCCATAGGGGGCCAGTCGGTAGCGATGAAAACCTACGGCCGCCGGATCGACGATATGGTGATCCGGGCCCCTCTGGCCATGAAGATGGCCCTCGGGGAAAATCCAAAACCACCTAGCACGGCAAAAACCAGGCTCCGGTCACCCGGATGGCCACAGCGGCCGTCATCCGGGAGCAGCTGCTCGCGGCCGGGCGGTACGGACAGGACAAGGACCGCGCCGCCGCGGATCCCGATGTGGACGAGCCGGAGTACGACGCCAAATGCGAGGCGCTGCTGCCGGTCCTGCGGGGGAGCTGCCGGTGCATTTCCACGCGCATCGCCTGGACGACATCTTCACCGCCGTGCGGCTGGCAAAGGAATTTCATCTGCGGTTCGCCATCGTACACGGGACCGAGGGGCATCGCGCGGCCGATATCCTGGCGGCTGAGGGGTGCGGGTGCTTTGCGGGCCGTTGCTCTGCGACCGGAGCAAGCCGGAACTCCGCGGCCTGACCCCCGCGAACCCGGGGCTTTTGTACCAGGCGGGGTGGAACTCGCCGTCATAAACGACCACCCGGTGATCCCGCAGCAGTATCTCGCATTGTGCGCGGGTCTTGCCGTGCGTGAAGGGCTGCCGTATGAAGCGGCGCTCGAGGCCGTGACGCTCGGACCCGCCCGGATCTGCGGCATCGATGACCGGGTGGGATCCATCACCCCGGGCAAGGATGCGGATTTGGTGCTGTTCCCCGGAGATCCCCTGACCATGGCGGCCAAAGCCGTCGGCGGTGTTCGCCGCGGGGATGCGGGTGGTTTGATCACAAAAATGCGAATGAATTAGGAGGATCTCCATGCGGGATATTGCCGCCGCCGCCATTGAACAAGCGGTGCGGGATTTGTGTATTGAGGCCAACCGGCATCTGCCGGGGATATCCGCCGCGCGGTCCAGGAAGCGGCCGGCCGAGAAAGTATGCCGCTGGCCCGGGACATCATGCGGGATCTGGAGGAGAATCTGGACGCTGCAGACGAGCTGTGCCTGCCTGTCTGCCAGGATACCGGCATGGCAGTGGTGTTCGCCCGGTTGGGGCAGGAGGCGCATATCACCGGCGGCCTGCTGCGGGATGCAGTCAACCGCGGTGTGGCGAGGGGGTATACCGAGGGGCTTCTGCGCTGCTCGGTGGTAAAAGACCCGCTGCGCAGGGTAAACACGGGGGACAACACCCCGGCGGTGCTGCATGTCGAGCTTGTGGAAGGAGACCGGCTGGAATTGACGGTCGCGCCCAAGGGATTCGGCAGCGAGAATATGAGCCGGATTTTCATGCTCACCCCGGCGGCCGACCGGGAGCGGGTGCTCGGCTGCATCGTGCAGGCCGCGCGCGAGGCGGGGAGCAATCCCTGTCCGCCTGTGGTGGTGGGCGTGGGAATCGGCGGGGATTTCGAGCTATGCGCGGCGCTGGCGAAACAGGCGCTCTGCCGGCCCCTGGACCGGCCGAACCCCGATCCGTATTATGCCGAAATGGAACGGGACGCCCTTGCGTCGGTCAATGCCCTGGGCATCGGGCCTCAGGGCTTCGGCGGTGCCACGACCTGCCTTGGCGTGGCCATTGAGACCTATCCCACCCACATTGCGGGTTTGCCGGTCGCGGTCAATGTCGGATGCCATGTAACCAGGCATGCGTCGGTGATCCTGTAAAAAAGGTCCGGTCGGGTCCCAAACGTTCATAATTCCTTGTTTATTTTCCTGGGTCAATCTGGTATACTAATTCCAGGAGCTTTCCAGCCGGCTTTTGCCGCCGGGAAGTGTCCGGACCCATGAAAAAGGATAGGAGTGAGTCGTATGAAGGTGACCATGACCGGCAGAAAATGCTCTCTTCGCCCGTCCTTTGTGGAGCGCACGGAGACAAAGCTGTCCAAGCTGGACAAATTTTTCGAATCCGATGCCAAAGCGGATGTGACCGTTACGAGTGAACGCAATCTCATGCGGGTGGAAATCACCATCCGCTACAACGGGATGGTATTTCGCGCCGAAGAGGCGGCCGAAGATCCGGGCGAGGCGGTCGACCGGCTGATGGATGTGCTGCTCCGCCAGATCCGAAAAAATAAAACCCGGCTGGAGAAACGGCTGCGGGTAAACGCCTTCGACGATATGGCCGCTGGCGGTGCGGAGGAATATGAGGACGAGTTCCATGTGGTCAAATCCAAATCCTTCCCCGTCAAACCCCTGGATGTCGAAGAAGCGATCCTGCAGATGAACCTGATCGGGCATCAGTTCTATATGTTCCGCAATGGGGAAACCGGCGAGATCAATGTGGTATACCGCCGCCGCGACGGCCATTACGGCCTGCTGGAACCCGACGCGGAATAGGCCCGGAACGATACAAAAAAGAACGGCTGCGGCGGCGCGGCCGTTCTTTTTGTATCGCAAAACCACGCGACTGCCGCGTGGTTTAAGAAATCCAAGCGGCAGCCATTTTTGTCATAAACAGCGGTGAGCAACTGCCGTAAAAACAGCAGACAAAGATGATCCCACATGAGCCTGCATGACATAAACAGGGTATCACATACGAAAGGATCTGCGCTGTGTCGAGAGGCAATGGTTTTATGGGGAGAGGGCGCCGGACGACCTCAACACCGCTCTTGCGGGACTGATCCGCTTTTATGAAACGGGAGGAGACATTTTCCTGTTATGAGGAATGGGTAGAATCATGGGGGGACGATTCCTTATCCTGCGTGGGTTTCAGGCGTTCCTCCATATATTCGAGCACGAGCCGGCCTTTTTCGGGCTCTTTTTCAGATATCTGTATGTATGTCTTCACAAGCTCGACCTTCTCCTCGTCTTTTTTGTCTATGGTATTAGCTTAAGTTCCTTCACACCGCCGGCATAGCCGGTAGTTTTTATACAAAAAGGAGCCGCCAAACCATTTGTCTGGCGGCTCCCCTGCATTGTTTGTATCGGTCAGTGCTTGCCCTTCCGCACGGCGGCGTACCCTCCCGCGACCGCGCAGATAAGGACCAACCCTCCGCGACGCAGAACATGGTGAGCACCAGCGGCGAAATCGGCGGTAGTTGCTTGCCCGGATTTTCTACCACTGTGGAGGTAGCCGAAAACGCCCAAAACAGCGGCTTTGCCGCGGCAGCGGGATCCCCCTCATACGCAAAAAGCGCAGTGTAGGGAGATGGTATACGACTTCATCTGGCCCGACGCGACCGGCGCACCGTCAGCTGCAGCCCCCATCGTTGATGGCGCTGTACGGCCCGTTGTACAGAACAGCATCCCCGTCCCGGATCGTAATGGTCAGGGCCGCGAGATAATCAAGAGCGGCCGGATCGTCATAGGGCAGCTCGACCTCTTCGAGCCGCACCGTGGCATCCCGCCCCGTGTTGTTTTTGATGGTGAGAGTCCCCTGCGTCAGCTTGGTCTGACCGGCTGGTAGTATCGGGTATTCCCAAAAAGCCGCTTGTGCCGGATTTTCCGCAATCATACCCGTGCCCGAGTCGTCCATCAGGACAAATTCCTTCTCGGACGGAAGATCCGACGCTCCGGCCGGGATGGCGCAAAGAGAGCCAGTATCGCGCACGCGAAAAATGGAACGGTTTTGACCCGACTTTTCATCTTTTCGGCCTCCCGCTTCCCGTTTGCGCCGGAACACCTCAATGAGGCTCAGCACCACGGACAAGAGCACGAACAGTGAGAGCAGTACGAGGATCAGGATCATCGACCATACCGGGATGCCGAACAAGGGGCTCGGCTGGTTCAGGTCGATGCCGGGCGACGTGGTGGTAATGGGGCTACCGGCGTGGTACTGGTGCCCGGTTCGGTGGGATGAGACGGTTTGGTAGGGGACGGGGCGGGATCGGAAGAAAACGGATCCAGTCCCTCCATCGCCCGGGCAATTTGGCCTTCATCCAGCGCCACTCATACACGGCGACGTCGTCGAGAAGGGCGTTGAGGAACGGGCCGCCGTCAAAACCGGCACCGATCTTCATATTGGGGGCCCGCAGCTCCGCAATCGAAGCCACCAGCGTTTTGTTCTGCCACAGGCGGCCGTCGATGTATAGCCGCATTTCCCGCCCGGTGGTGACGGCAGCCAGATGATGCCACTCTCCCACCGGCAGTCCGTATGCGTTTCGGCGCCATCCACGGCCGGCGTCCATTCTTCCACCAGCGTCCCTTTATTTCCGCCGTAGTTATACCCCAGATAGACCCCGTCGAGGATCCGGCCCGTATCGTCCGTTTTGGAGGCATCCCGCATATGCGGCGACAGGGTCAGCCAGTTCGTGGTCCCCTGGCCACAGTGAAAACCCGCTGCCCGTAAAAACCGTCTCTGCCCGCGGTGTCCTTGGCCCCCTGCCAGTTGATCCATGCGGTAAAGGAGAACGCGGCGAGCTTCATTTGCGGTTTCGGGGATCTGGAGGTATTCCGACACACCGTCGAGCACCAGCGCCTTGCCGTGCCGGCCGTTGTCGGTCCAGGTCATGTCGCCCGGCGCCGCCTTCTTCCCGTCCTTGTAGAAGGAGACGTAGTCGAGCTTTCGCCCGGTTCGGTGACGATATTCAGCTTGTTGTTTACATATCCTTCCCGGGCGGCCGATACGGGCAGCCCGGAGAAAAGGAGCAGAAGCAGCAGCGGCACCGTCAGCAGCCGGGCGGCGATCCGCGATCTTTTTTCATATACGCCAGCCTTTCCAAAGGATGGTCTGCGCAGCCTGTGCGCAGATCCCGTATGCATATTCTCCCCCATTCGCACCGGTTTGTCAATGGGGATGGGCGATTTTCCGCATGATAGACACGGCGGCGACGATCCGCGCCATATGATTTTTCATCTTATAGAATAGTAACCATCTGATCCCGGGCGGTAGCCCCTTTTATATAGAGGTTGTTCAGAAGTCCGCGTTGGGGAGGCTTTCCTAAAAGAACTCCGGGCCGGCCCTGAAGGGTTTATACTGGCGGGCACCGGGGCCGAGTCACCCGCCATTGTGGTGTCCCACAATGGCCCTAAAATCAAAATTACCCGGGGTTCCAAGGGGCTCCCCGGCGCTTCTTTTCCCCTTTCTTTGTGTAAAGAAAGGGTGCGCAGGCCAGACCCGTTTTTGCAGGGCGTGTTGGAGTTTGTCCGCACATACAAAACGCTGTCCTAACGAAAAGGGATATCCAATGCGCGGCCACCCCCTTTTGTCCGAGCTTCAGCTCGTAGCGACAAAAGGGGCAAAACGCCGCCGGGGTTCCCAGCCCCCAGATTGCTGGCCGATTTTCTTTTTATGAAAATCGGCGTAAACGCCCGCACCTGAACCTACGCCATACAGAGAGGGGCTGCCGCCCCAAAGGGCTTGGGTAGCTATAAAATCATGTGATTTTCATCACCGCCGGAAATCCCGGTATCCCACAAGCACTGCCGAGCCTCCGCTCACAATACCAGGGAGAGGAGAAAGGCGGACGCGATACTCGCCAGGATGGCGGGAAGCGGCTTTTTCCAAAAAAACGAAACCGCGATGACGACGGCGGCCGGTAGAATATAGAGGTTGGTCAACGGATTGGGGTCGAAGCCCGCATCGGTGAGGAAAACCGACGGACGATCAGGGCGGTGAGGATGGACGGGCCGATATAAGACATGAATCGCCGCGCTTTTCTGGAATTTTCCATTTACCGGCGAAAACCAGGGTGGGCATCCGGGTCAGATACGTCACCAGCCCGCAGCCGAACAGCGTCAGCAGCAATTGTGGGGTGTTCATAAGAAAACGTCCGTCCTTTCCCTTCGGCCGGATGCCGTAGAGGCCCGCCGGCTGTTTTTAGGGGTAGCCCCGTCCGGTCAGCCGGACGGGGCGGTCTTTGCCTGTTCCGGAGCTCCTCCGCGAGAAAGCCGGCGGCGCTGCCGGTCAGGGCGGAGAGGAGGATATACCATTTTCCCGGCAGCCAGAGCGAGCCGCATGGCCGTGACGGCGGAGACGAGCACCGCCGTGAGCGCCGGCCGGCTCCGGACGGTGGGGATGAGCATGGACAGGAAGGCGGCCGCCATGGCGAATCCGAAAGCTGGTTCGAGAAGGGCGGGACCAGGTTGCCGAACCAATAGCCCGCGACGCTGGAGAGGTTCCAAAACAGATAGATATCCAGGCCGCAGCCGAGTATGTAGGACACCGACCCTTTTTCCCGCTGGAAACGGAGATAACTGACCGCGTAGGTTTCATCGGTCAGGAAAAAGGCGGCCAGCGCCTTTTTTCCCCGCAGGCGCCTCCCGCACATGGGCAGCCATATCGGCCGACATGACCACATGCCGTAGATTGACCGCCAGCACGGTGATGATCACCGACAGGGGAGAGGAACCGGAAATCATCATCTCCGCCGCCAACATCTGGGAGGAGCCGGCGAACACGAACAGGGACATGGCCGGGATCATCCAGAAGGGAAGGAGGCCCTGCCGCCCCATCATACCGTATACCAGCCCGTATATGGTGACCCCGATTCCGAGCGGGATGGTCTGGACAAAGCCGCGGCGGAGCTCCCCGGGATTCCAGCCCCTGGAATGAAGAAGGGAAGATTTCAAAACGGCCAACTCCTGCTTTACAGTTTCGTGGCGATCAGATATCCGCGAAGAGATTTTTCGCGGTCTGGAGACCGGTGTAAGTCCCCGGCGGTTGTCCTCGATCCCTTCGAATTCGAGGGAGACGAAGCCGTCGTAACCGCTGGCCCGGATATCCCGGACGATGGACACGATGTCGATGTCTCCCTGCCCCAGGATGGCGCCCCGCAGCATGGTACCGCCCAACGATTCGAGCCATCCCTCGGTCCGGCAGTCGAACGGGCCGTGAAGGCCGGCCAGACGGTCTTTTTTACGGATATAGAAATCTTTGAGATGGATCATGCCGACATACGGCATGCATTTTCTGATGCTGGTTTCGGGCGGCTCGTCCACACACAGCAGATTACCGGTGTCCAGGCACATTTTGAAATTGGGCGGTTCACCGCCTCGGCCAGGCGGATGATCCGGTCGGAGCCGTTGACAAAAAAACCGTGGTTTTCCACCATGGTGGTGATGCCGTAGCGGGCGGCATAGTCCGCGACCTCGGCGGCGGCCTCCACCATCATGAAGAACTCCTTTTCGAAATCGGCGGGAGTGTCGGACTCCCGCGGACGGGCGAATGAGGCGATATCGTGCCGCATCCGCGCAATACCCAGGCGGGCGGCCACGTCCACGTGCGCCTGGATCGCCCGGATCTCCGCCCGGCGTTCCTCCTCGTCCCATTTCAGGACGTCGGCCGGAATGGCGTAGTTGGAAAGCGGCAGGGCGAGCGCCTTCGAGGTTTCCGCCACCTGACGGCAAAGCGCTTCGTTTTCGAGCAGGGTATAGCCGATGGGTACGAGCCCAGATGCTCTGCGCCGTTCTCCTTGGCCCACCGCATGACCGCGGGGAGATCCATTTCTCCTCTTTCCAGGGGTCCGGCAAGGCAATAGCTGCTGATTCCGATTTTGGGCATGGGGACATCGCCCTTCCGTTGGATTTTCTAGCGGATCCTTTTCCTGCGGCTTATTATACCGCAACGGCGCCGGCCTGGCAATGGCTAAAAAATGCAGGGACGGAAAATCCGTCCCTGCACGAAAAAAACGGGAGGCCGCGCTTATATATGACAGGCCTCGAACTCCTCCGGATCGGGAAGGGCCCCACGATGGGCTCGGGATCGACGCCCTGACGGCGGTAATAGTCCGCGATCGCCATTTTGATCGACTGCTCCGCGAGCACGGAGCAGTGGATCTTCTGGGCCGGCAGGCCGTCGAGCGCCTCCACCACCATGGCCAGCAGCACATGGCTGGGGTCGAGCGAGCCGGACGTGCAGGCGCTACCGGACGAAGCGGCAATGCCCTTGCGGTCGAGCAGGAGCAGCAGCGACTCGCCCTCGATGCCCTCGAAGCAGAAGTTCACCGTGCCGGGCACACGCTGCGCGCGGTCGCCGTTGAGCCGGGCGTGCTCGATGGTCGAGAGGCCGGCGATGAGCGTCTCGCGCAGGCGCGTGACTTTCTCCGTGTTCTCGGCCATGTGGTCAACCGCCTCGCGCAGCGCTGCGGCCATGCCGGCGATGGCCGGGGTGTTCTCCGTGCCGCCGCGCTTGCCGCGCTCCTGCGCGCCGCCCTCAATGATGTTCGTGAGCGGGATGCCGCGCCTGGCGTACAAAAAGCCGACGCCGCGCGGGCCGTGGAACTTGTGCGCCGAGCATGAAAGCAGGTCGATGTGCATCGCCTGCACGTCCACGGGGACGTGGCCGACGGCCTGCACCGCGTCCGTGTGGAACGGGATGCCCCGCTCGCGGCAAAGCGCGCCGATGGCCTCAATGGGCTGGATGGTGCCGATCTCGTTGTTGGCGAACATGACGGACACGAGCGCCGTGTCGTCCCGGATGGCCGCGGCCACGTCCTCGACGCGGACGACGCCGTTTTCGTGCACATCCAGCAGCGTCACGTCAAAGCCCTCCTTACGGAGCTTGTCGAGCGTGTGCAGCACCGCGTGGTGCTCAAATTTGGTGGATATCAGTGGACCCAGCGGAAGCTCACCTGGTGGAACTCGAGCAGAGTCAGGAGCTTGTCCCACAGATCCGCGTTGAGGGCGGGCTTTTTGTCGGACTTGCGCCAGCCGTTGCGCTTCCAGGATTTCGCCCAGCCCTTTTCGATGCCGTCGATGAGATAACGGGAATCGCTGACGACAGTGACCGCGCAGGATTCCCGGAGGGCCGCCAGTCCTTCGATGACCGCGGTGAGCTCCATACGGTTGTTGGTGGTCTGGGGCGCCGCCGGACAGCTCCTTTTCCCGTCCCCCATAGCGGAGAATGGCGCCCCATCCGCCCGGGCCGGGATTTCCCGAGCAGGCGCCGTCGGTGAAAAGCTCGATCTGTTTCATGCGTATCCACCCTGTCTAAACAGTATTTTCCGTTCGCATTCCATTATACCAAAAAATCCCCGGGGAGCAAGATATAAACCATCTTTTTCCGGTCCATACTATGGATATCGCGGAAAAGAGGATGCGGTGCGTCTGCGCACGGCGGAAGAATTTGATTTGTGCGGGGCGTTCCTTTTCCGCATCACGAAAAGGATGTTTTGGTATATGAGTGAGTTGATGACGGCGGTCGTTCTGGCGGAAGGGGAGGAGGAAGCCCTGCGCCCCCTGACCTGCGACGTGCCCAAACCCATGGTCCGCCTGTGCGGGCGGCCGCTGATGGCGTATACGCTCGATCTCCTCGAACGGCACGGTGTCCGCCGCTCCCGGATCTGCACCCGCTACCTGCCTACCCGGGTGGAGGAAGGGCTCGGGGAACAGCACCGCGGTGTGGCGCTGTCCTATCAGGAGTCGGACCGGGACTGCGGGCCGGCCGGGAACGCCCGCCAGGCGCTGCTCGCCCTCGCGGACGGCGAGGAGACGGTGCTGGTCATCCGGGGGATATCCTGACCGACATCGACCTGACGAGCGCCCTGGCCTTCCACAAGGCGGCGGCGGCGGCCGCCACCCTGGTCGTGACCCGTGTCGGCGATCCCGGGAGCACGCCCTCGTGGACGTGGGGGAGGACGGCCGGGTGACGGGGCTGATGGACAAGCCGGGCTGGGCGCAGGCGGCGACCGACACGGCGGACACCGGCGTCTATATCCTGGAAACGGATCTGCTCCGCACATGGCCGGACGATCCGCAGATGGATTTCCTGCACGGCTTGTTTTCCCAGATGATCAAGGACGGCCTGCCGGTTTACGCCTATGAGGACGACGGGTATTGGAACGATTTGCGGGATATCCCGTCTTATCTGAACGCCCAGCGGGACATACTGGAGGGCCGGGTGCGCACCGAGCTCCATCCCGCCGACGGGGTGCTCACCGGCGGAACCAAGCCCGCCGGAAGTTACAGCATCACCCCGCCCGTCTATATCGGCGCGGATGTGCGGATCGGGGCGGGGCTCAGATCGGGCCGTTCGCCGTGCTGGACGACGGCTGCCACGTGGGCCACAACGCGAAAATCCGGGGCTCGGTCCTGCTGCCGAGCGCCTATGCGGGCGATCGCTCCTCCATGACGGGCGCGCTGGTCTGCCATGGCGCCTCGGTCCGGCGGGGGTGCCTCCCTGTTCGAAGGAGTGGTGCTGGGCGCCGGCAGCGTGGTGGGGAATATGCCTCCGTCAGCCCGGATGTCCGGATCTGGCCGGACAAGAAAGTCGAGTCCAACTGCTGCCAGAGGGAAAACCTGCACAGCGGCCATCAGCAGCTCTTCCAGTTCGATGAAAACGGATTGACGGGGGAGACGGGGGTGGAGCTCACCCCCGAATTCTGTGCGCGGCTGGGCGCGGCCATCGGCAGCCTGGCGCGGGGGGAGAAGGTCGCCGTGGGATGCAGCCACGACAAGGCGGCCTCGGTCATGAAAATGGCGCTGGTATCGGGGATCCTATCGGCCGGAGGGCTGGTGTGGGACTTTGGAACCTGCATCGATCCCCAGTTCGATTATTTCGTCAATTTCAGCCTGATCCGCACCGGCGTCTATATCGCGGGCGGGCCCCTGCGGGGCCGTGCGTCTCTCCACATCCGGCGGCCTGCCGGCGCCGCGCTCGCTCGAACGGGCGGTGGAGTCCCGTCTGTCCACGGGGATTTCGCCCGGGCCGGGTGGGACAGCCTGCGGAGCCGACCGATATGTCGGGGATGCGGCAGCTCTACCGGCAGGAGCTCATCAGCCTGGCGCCGGACGGGCTCAGCGGGATGAAGGCGGAGGTGCGGGGCTCCGACCTGGAGCCGGTCAAGCTTCTGTCCTCGGTCCTTTCCACCATCGGCTGCGCGATGGACGGAGGCCTGCGGCTGCACCTGGGGGCCGGCGGGCGGCGGCTGTCGGTTTTCGATCCCGTCGCCGGGTATGTCTGGCCGGAGCGGGTGCTGGCGATGAACTGCCTGATCGAGCTCAAAACCGGCGGAGATCTCGCCCTTCCCTATGATGCGCCGCTGGCCATCGACCAGTTGGCGGCGAGCTACGGCAGCCAGGTCAAACGGTATTTGAGCTGCCCGTCCGACGAATCCGACCGGGACGCCCGCCGCCTGGCGGCCAACCAGCCCTGGACGAGGGACGGCCTGATGATGGCCGTCCGGCTGCTGAATTGGCTAAAACGGACCCGTTCGAGCATTTCCGGCCTGCTCGAGGAGCTTCCCGCCTTTGCCGTCACGGCGAAGACCGTGCCCTGCTCGGCCAATCCCGGCCAGGTCCTGCAAAAGCTGAACGGCGGCCGGCGCGACAGCATGGGGAGGGAAGCCGGTTCCGCCTGCCTTCGGGAATCGTCCTCGTCCGCCCCTCCAAACGGGGGGGAAGAGCCTGATCCTGGTGGCGGAGGCGCAGGATTCGGAGTCGGCCGCCGAGCTCTGCGGGGAGCTCGAACAGAAACTTGGTACGGTTTTCCTTGACATCGGAGAGGAAAAACAGTAAAATAAAGGAGATTACTTGTGACCGGATTATTGCAAAGGCGTCCTATGAAATGTGATCGGATGATACGTTGATCGGACAGCTCCACGGCCGTGAGGGGGCTCTTTTCCCGTGCGATATGTCCTGCCAAACAAAGAAACGGAGGATTTTTTGTGACAACCGACAACCAAAAAAAAGACCAGCGGCCAGGGACCGGGCAACCGCCCCTCCCGTGCGCCCGCCAAAGGACAGCCCGAGAGGACCCGCCCTGTCGCTCCGGCTGCCGTCCCGGCGGCGGATGCCGCCGCCCCCGCCCGGACAAACCGTCCTCGCCGGGGCCGCCCGCCGAAAAAAAACAGGCCGTGCCGGCCACGCCGGTCAAGCTCACCATGCTCGGCGGCCTCAACGAAATCGGCAAGAATATCACCCTGTTCGAATATGGGGACGACGCCTTTCTGATCGACTGCGGCATGGCATTCCCGGACGACGAGATGCTCGGCGTGGATATCGTGCTCCCCCGATTTCACCTATGTGGAGAAGAACAAGGACCGCATCAAGGGCATCGTGCTCACTCACGGGCATGAGGACCATATCGGCGGACTGCCCTATCTGCTCAAGCAGATGAATTTCCCGATTTACGGCACCAAGCTCACCCTGGCGCTCGTCGATTCCAAGCTCCGGGAGCACGGCCTATCGGGCAAGGTGCGCCTGAACGTCGTGGAGCCGGGCGGCGTGATCCAGTTCGGCGCCGTTTCGGTGGAATTCATCCACGTCAACCACTCCATCCCCGACGCGGTGGCGCTGGGGATCAAAACCCCGCTTGGCTACGTGGTGCATACGGGGGACTTCAAAATCGACTGCACCCCGATCATGGGGAAAATGATGGATCTCGCCCGGCTGGGGGAGCTCGGCAACGCGGGCGTGCTCGCCCTTCTGGCCGACTCCACCAACGCCGAGCGCCCCGGCTATACGCCGAGCGAGCGGGTGGTGGGGGACAGTTTCGCCAACCTGTTCAAAAAAGGCGGAAAACAAGCGCATCATCATCGCGACGTTTTCCTCCAACCTCCACCGCATCCAGCAGATCATCGACGCCGCGACGAAGGACGGGCGGAAGGTGGCCGTCTCGGGGCGGAGTATGCTCAATTTTGTCAGTATTGCGACCGAGCTCGGGTATCTGACCGTGCCGGAAGGGATCCTGATCGACATCGATTTGATCAACCGGTATCCCGAAAGACAAAATGACCATCATCACCACGGGCTCCCAGGGCGAGCCCATGTCCGCCCTGACCCGCATGGCCTATTCCGAGCATCGGAAGGTGGAGGTGGCCCCGACGATTACATCATCATTTCCGCCCCCCCATTCCCGGCAACGAGAAAACGGTGGGCCGGGTGGTCAACGAGCTGATGAAGCGGGGCTGTGACGTGGTTTATGAAAAGATGTACGATGTCCATGTCTCCGGGCACGCCTGCCAGGAGGAGCTCAAAATCGTCCACGGTTGACCAAGCCCCGGTATTTCATCCCGGTCCACGGCGAGCAGAAGCATATGCACAAGCACGCGGCGCTGGCCCGCGCCATGGGCATGAGCCCGAAAAACGTGCTGATTCCCGACATCGGCCGGGTCATCGAAATCACCACCGATAAGATGGAGGTCACGGGCACGGTCCCGGCCGGCCGGGTACTGGTGGACGGTCTCGGCGTGGGCGACGTGGGCAGCATCGTGCTGCGGGATCGGAAGCACCTGGCCCAGGACGGCCTGATCGTGGTGGTGGCCGCCATCGACACGTCGATCGGGCAGGTGGTGTCGGGGCCGGATATCGTCTCCCCGCGGCTTCGTCTATGTGCGGGAATCGGAGCGCCTGATCGACGACGCCCGGGCGATCGCGTGGGGGTGCTCGAGGAGTGCTGCCGCGACCACGCTTACGATTGGACGACGATGAAGTCCAAGGTGCGGGATGAACTGTCCCACATGCTGTTCCAGAAAACCAAGCGCAGCCCCATGATCCTGCCTATCATCATGGATGTATGACCGTGCTTCTGCACGGCTGTTTGACGACACAACGACCGGAAAGGGAGAGATGCCGATGAAAAAGAAAGCGTTTTGGAGCCTCTCTCCCGCTGTGATCCTTCTGGGGGCGACCTCGTCATCGTGACGGGGGCCACCTTTTTCCTCAATCCGCTGGTTTTCTATGTGGAGGCCGGCGTGGTGCTGGCGGTGCTGGGGATCTGCATCTGGCGGCTCAGCCGGATGAAGGCGGATATCGGACGGTATCTCACCCGGATTTCGGGGCACCTCGACCAGACAAACCGGGACGCCTCGCCCTGTTCCCGCTGCCGGTTGTGGTGGCGAGCGAGCAGGGGGAGGTCCTTTGGTACAATGAACCCTTCCGCAACCAGGTGCTGGACGGGGGGAACTGTTCGGCGATCCGGTCGAGACCGTCGACGGCGGCGGGCACGAAGGAACTGGGCAAAAACGCTTTTTCGACATGGAATACCGGGGCCGGTGCTATACTGTCTATACCAGCACCGTCCGGGTGCGGGATACGGCCCTGTACGTCCTGTACTATGTGGACAACACCCACCTGAAGGAGATCGCCGAGGAATACGCCCTCAGCCGCCCCGCCGTGATGATGGTCTACATAGACAACGTCGAGGAGGTGGCGCAGGACATCCGGGACAGCGAGAGGGCGCAGATCACCGGCCGGGTGGAGACCATCCTGAGGATTGGGTCGGCGCCACCTCCGGTATCCTGCGCAAATACGGCAGCGACCGCTTCATGGTGCTGCTGGAGGAACGCCACCTCGAGCAGATGGTCGCCGGCCGGTTCGATATCCTCGACCGCGTGCGGTCGATCCAGACCAGACGAGAGGATCAGCGTGACCCTGTCCATCGGCGTGGGACAGGGGGAAACCCTGCGGGAATCCGAAGCGATGGCCAGACAGGCCATCGAAATGGCGCTCGGCCGCGGAGGCGACCAGGCGGCGGTCAAAACCAAAAACGGCTTCGATTTCTACGGCGGCGTCTCCAAAGGGGTGGAAAAAACGCACCAAGGTGCGCACCTGCGTGGTCGCCTCGGCTCTGCAGGAACTGATCGAGGGCAGCGAAAACGTCCTGGTGATGGGGCACCGCTTCTCCGACCTCGACTGCCTCGGTTCGGCGGTGGCCATGGCGGCGGCGGCGCGCAGCCTGGGCCGGCCCGCGTATGTGTGGTGACCCAGCGGGATAAAACGCTCGCCAGAGAGCTCCTTGACCGCTACGACCAGGCGGGGGGGGGATCTCTTCATCGAGCCGGACGACGGCCTACCTCTCGTCAACCGCCGCACCCTGCTGATCATCACCGATACCCACAATCCCGATATGCTGGAATGGCCGCCTCTCTATCAGCGGGCGTCGACCGTCGTGGTCATCGACCACCATCGCAAGATGGTCAACCATATCGAAAACGCGGTGATCTTCTATCATGAGCCCTATTCCAGCTCGGCATCCGAAATGGTGGCGGAGCTGGTGCAGTACATGGGGGCCCACTGCATTTCCCGGCTGGAGGCCGAGGCGCTGCTGGCGGGTATCATGCTGGACACCCGCAGCTTTGTGATGAAAGCCGGTGTGCGGACATTCGAGGCCGCCGCCTATCTGCGCCGGCAGGGGGCCGACACGGTCGAGGTCAAGCGGATGTTCTCCGAAAGCGCGGCGACCTACCGCAAAAAGGCGGATATCGTCTCCCGGGCGGAGATCTACCGCCGCACCGCCATCGCGTATGACGAGGACGGCGGCACCGAGGTTCGCATCGCGGCCGCCCAAGCCGCGGATGAGCTGCTCTCCATCAAGGGAGTGGACGCCGCTTTCACCCTTTTCACCGAAAATGGCGGAGTCAACGTTTCCGCCCGTTCCCTGGGGGATTTCAACGTCCAGCTCGTCATGGAGGCCATCGGCGGCGGCGGGCATCTGACCATGGCCGGCGCCTATCTCAGGGACACCGGCATGGAGGAGGCCAGGCGCCTCCTCGTCAGCGCGATCGATGCGCATATCCAGACCAGGGAACAATCCCTGGCCGCACAGCTCCATCAGAATGAATCGGTTTGAATTTCACGGAAAGCGGGGATGGATCATGAAGGTCATATTGAAAGAGGATGTCAAGGGACAGGGCAAAAAGGGTGAACTCGTCAACGTTTCGGACGGGTACGCGCGCAACTTTCTGCTGCCGCGGAACCTTGCGGTACCGGCTGATGCCCAGGCGATGAACGACCTGAGGAACAAGGAGGATGCCGCCCGCCATCGTTTGGAAACGGAAAAAGAAGGAAGCGGAGGACACTGCCCGCCTGCTGACCGGAAAAACGCTGAAGCTGTCTGCGAAGGCGGGGCAGGGCGGCCGGCTGTTCGGCTCGGTCACGACCAAGGAGGTCGCGGAAGAGCTGAAAAGGCAGTTCCAGGTCGCGGTGGACAAGCGGAAAATCGACATGGCGGACATCAAGGCCTTCGGTTCCTATGAGGCGGTCATCAAGCTCGCCCAGGGAATCACCGCCAAGATGACGGTCATGGTCAGCGAATGAGAAACATAGCGGTGACGGCCGCGCGAGGAGAATAGCCATGCCGGATAATGCTTGATGACGAACTCAACCTCCCATACAGCCTGGAAGCCGAGCAGGCGGTGCTCGGCGCCATTCTCATGGAACCGGACTGCATCAACCAGGTGGCGGACGTGCTGCGTCCGGAGCATTTTTATCTGCCCGAGCATCAGGCGATTTTCCGGGTCATGACCGCCAAGCTCATGGAATCCCAGCTCATCGACTTCGTCACGGTTCTCGAGGCTCTCAAGGCGGAGCCTTTTTTGCCGGTGAGGAAGGAAAAGCCTATCTGCTGAAGCTTGCCCAGATCGTCCCCTCCATTTCCAACATCGCGCACTATGCCCGCATCGTCCGGGAAAAAGGCGACGTCCGCTCGCTCATCAAGGCGGCCAGGGAAATCATGGACGAAGCGATGGATCCGGGAACCGAGCCCTCCATGCTCCTGGACGCGGCGGAACAGCGGATTTACGACATCCGGCAGGGCAAACAGACCGGCGGCCTGGTCCCCATCCAGGAGGTGCTCGCGAGCAACTATGAGATGTTCAACAAGCTCGCCTCCGACCAGCGGGACCAGTTTGTCGGGATCCCGTCCGGCATGAGCGCCCTCGATGAGATCACGACCGGGCTCAATAAATCCGACCTTATCATCGTCGGCGCCCGTCCCGGCATGGGCAAGACGAGCTTTGCCCTGAACCTCGCGCGCAACGTCGCGATCCAGCAGCACCGCACGGTGGCGGTCTTCAACCTGGAGATGTCCAGGGAACAGATGGTCAACCGCCTGCTCTCGTCCGAGGCCCGCGTCTCGAGCAAAAAGCTGCGGGTGGGCAACCTGACGCCGGACGAATGGGGCCGGATCGCGTTTGCTTCCAGCGTCCTGTGCAAAGCCTCCATTTTCCTGGACGATACGGCCAGCGTCACGGTCCCTGAGATGAAAGCGCGCCTGCGCCGCCTGCGCGGCGTGGATTTCGTTGTTGTCGACTACCTGCAGCTGATGAAATCCCCGAGGAGGATCGACAACCGGGTGCAGGAGGTCACCGAGATCACCCGGGGCCTCAAGATCATGGCGAAGGAACTCAACATCCCGATCCTGGTGTGCGCCCAGCTCGCCCGTTCCACTGAAAAGCAGGCCAACCACCGTCCGGCGCTGGCCGACCTGCGCGAATCCGGCTCCATCGAGCAGGACGCGGACCAGGTGCTTTTCCTATACCGTGACGAGTATTACCGCAATGAAAAAGAGGATCCGTCGTCGGTGGAGGTGGGGACGTCCGAGGTCATCGTGGCGAAAAACCGGCATGGCGAGCTCGGGACCGTCAAGCTCGCATGGCAGGGGGAATTTACGCAGTTCACGTCACTCGAGCTGCATCGAAGCGAGGGATAAACCTCATGGATGTGCTGGCAAAGGCGGTTGCAGCCATTGAACAGGCGGATATGCTGTCCCCCGGCGGCCGGGTGGCCGTCGCCCTGTCGGGCGGCGCGGATTCGGTCGCCTTGCTGCATGTGCTGCTCGCGCTGCGGGACCGGCTGCCGCTGCGGGAGGTCGTCGCCGTACACGTCAACCATCAGCTCCGGGGGAGGAATCTCTCCGGGACGAGGCGTTTGTCCGGGAGCTCTGCCGGGACTGGGAGATTCCTCTCGGGTCTACCGCCGGGGACGTGGCGTCCCTCGCGCGCGAGGCCGGAAAGGGGATCGAGGAAACCGGACGGGATGTCCGTTATGCTCTATTCGACGAGGTGTCGGCCCTGTATGGACACTGCCCGGTGGCGACCGCCCATACCCGGAGCGACAATATCGAAACCCTCCTGCTCCATCTGGTGCGGGGCTGCGGCCCGCGCGGTCTGGCCGGGATCCCACCGGTGAGGGGACGCATTATCCGGCCGCTGCTGGGCTGTACCCGTGGGGAGATCGAAGGCTATTGCCGGGATAACGGCCTTCCGTATGTCTCCGACAGCACCAACGCCGATGTACGGTATGCGCGCAACCGCATCCGGAGCCGCGTGGTTCCGGAATGCCTGGCCCTGAACCCGCGGTTTGAGGAAACGGCCGGCCGTTTTCTAACCCGGATGGCGCGGGTTTCGGATCTGCTGTACAGGCTCGCCGCAGAGGCCTTGGAGGCCGCGGCGCTGCCGGAAGGCTATGACCGGATGTCCCTGCGCCGTCTGGATCCCGCTGTAAAGGCGGAGGCCCTCCGTCTGGCGGCTGAGAGAGCCGGAAGCGTGTGCGAAGAGCGCCATGTCACCCGGCTGGAGCGGCTCCTAGATGAGACCGGAGGCTGTACCCTGCCGGGAAACATCCAAGCGGCGGTCACCCGGTCGGCGCTGCGTTTCAGTGCGCGGATACACGAGCTGGACGCGGAATGGGGGCCGATGGAGGCCGCCGGGGCAAACCATTCGCATAATCGATAGAAATTTCCGTCTTTTTTCTTTTTTCTTTGGAGGATAAAGAGAAGGGTGGGAAAATTCACAGAAAATTATTAAAAAGCAGTTTAGATTATGATAAAATAATGGGCAGTTTGAAAATCCGCCGGCGCAATCCAGGTGACGCCTATCATCCTGTTGGGCGCCAAGGCGGAAAAACATTGAAAAAGCTCTTCAATGAGGCGCATCTCCCTGCCCGCTTTCCGGGACCGTGTCCCCGTTTTGTGCGATGACGCGGGAATCCTGCTCGTCCCGGGCTTTGGATGTGACGTGCGCGCGGCGGTGGATCAGGATACACGGCGTCTTCTCGTCCTGGAGGAAGAGAGGGCCCGGATGAAAGGGCGGAAGAACAGACGTGAGCGATATGAAGGACGATATCGGCGAAGTCCTGTTTTCAGAAGAAAAAATTGCCTCCATTGTCCGGAATATGGGCAGGCAAATCAGTGAAGATTATGTAGGGAAGAATCTTTTTTATGGTCAGCGTGCTGAAAGGCTCGCTGGTGTTTATGGCGGACCTGATGCGCGCCGTGACCATTCCCTGCTCGATCGATTTCCTGTCCGTGTCCAGCTATGGGAACGGCACGGCCAGCTCGGGGAGGTGCGGATCCTGAAGGACCTGGACTGCCCCTGGAGGGCAAGGATCTTCTGATCGTGGAGGATATCCTGGATTCCGGCATGACCCTCTCGTTCCTGCTCAAGACGCTGTCGGCCCGGAACCCCGCGAGTATCCGCCTGTGTACATTCTTGGACAAACCGGAACGCCGCCGGGTTGACATCCGTCCCGATTACGTGGGCGCGGAGGTTCCGGATAAATTCATAGTCGGTTATGGACTGGATTACGCGGAAAAATACCGCAACCTGCCCTATATCGGCGTTCTAAAGCCCGAGGTTTACGAGGCGTAGCGTTTTATCCCAAGCAAAAGGAGTTGATACGTTTGGAATCCAACAACAACGATTTCGGGAAATCCCTGCGGAACCTGGGGCTGTTTATCGGACTTCCGCTGCTGGTCGTCGTCGTGATCTGGCTGTTCATGTCCGGCGACACCAAAAAGTCGGATAAGGTGTATTCCGATTATCTGGCGTATTTTTATAACGATCAGGTGAAATCCTTCGATCTCGATCTGGGGACCAGCAACCTGACCATTACCCTCAAGGAAGAGCTGCGGGAGGACCGCAACAAGGATAACAAGCTCGACGAGAAGGACGATATCATCAAATATCGCGTCCCCAACGTCTCCTTGTTCCTGGAGGATGTGAAGGACTACCGCAGCCTGCTTGTCAAAAACGGGAACACATACGATTATCAGCCGCAGAGCCAGATGCCGTGGTTCTTCAACCTGATTCCCTCCCTGCTGATCATCGTGTTCTTTGTGGCGATGTTTGTGATGATGCGGCGCTCCCTGTCCTCCATGGACGGCGGCGGCAAGGCGATGGGCTTCGGCAAGGCGCGGATCAAGCAGCCGGTCGATGAGAAGCGCAAAACCACCTTCGCCGATGTGGCCGGCGCGGACGAGGAAAAAGAAGAGCTGCGGGAAATCGTCGATTTCCTGCGTTCACCCAAAAATTCAAAGAGCTCGGCGCCCGGGTCCCCAAAGGGGTGCTGCTGGTGGGCTCTCCCGGTACGGGCAAGACCCTGCTGGCCCGCGCCGTCGCGGGGGAGGCGGGCGTGCCCTTCTTCTCCATTTCAGGCTCCGATTTTGTGGAGATGTTCGTCGGCGTCGGCGCATCACGTGTCCGTGATCTGTTCGACCAGGCGAAAAAGAATTCGTCCCTGCATCATCTTCATCGATGAAATCGACGCGGTCGGCCGTCAGCGCGGCGCCGGCCTGGGCGGCGGGCACGACGAGCGCGAGCAGACCCTCAACCAGCTGCTGGTGGAAATGGACGGCTTCGGCGCGAATTCGGGCGTCATTGTGATCGCGGCCACGAACCGCGCAGATATCCTTGACCCGGCTCTGATGCGTCCCGGCCGCTTCGACCGGCAGATCGTGGTCAATTATCCCGACGTCAAGGGCCGGGAGGAAATCCTGAAGGTCCATGCCCGCGGCAAAGCCTCTGGCCCCCGATGTGGATCTGAGCGTCATCGCGAAATCGACGGCCGGCTTTACCGGCGCGGATCTGGAAAATCTGCTCAATGAAGCGGCCCTCCTGGCCGCGCGCAAGAACCTGCATTCCATTACCATGCCCGAGATCGAGGAAGCGACGATTAAAAGGTGGTCATGGGCACGGAAAAAACGCAGCCATGTCATCACCGACAAGGAAAAGAACCTGACGGCCTATCATGAGGCGGGTCATGCGGTCGTCACCTATTACTGCCCGACCCAGGACCCAGTCCATCAAATCTCGATCATTCCCCGCGGCATGGCGGGCGGTTATACCATGAGCCTGCCGGAGCACGATAAATCTTATCGTGCCAAAAAAGGAGATGCTCGAGGATATCGAGGTCCTGCTCGGCGGCCGGGTGGCCGAAGCGCTCGTGCTCGACGACATCTCGACCGGTGCTTCCAACGACATCGAGCGCGCCACCGACACCGCCCGAAAGATGGTCACCAAGTACGGCATGAGCGACAGGCTCGGCCCGATCGTCTTCGGCTCCTCCGAATCGAACGAGGTGTTCCTCGGCCGGGATTTCGGCCACACCCGGAACTACTCGGAGGAGGTCGCGGCCGAGATCGACGAGGAGCTCAACGCCATCATCACCGGCTGCTACGATAAAACGCGCGAGATCCTTTCCTCCCCATCGACAAGCTGCACGCCGTCGCGCAGTATCTGTTCCAGAATGAGAAGCCTCGACGGGGAGCAGTTCAAAGCCCTTATGGAAGGGCGGAGGTGCCCGACGCTTCCGAGACCGGCCTTTTTGCGTCGGTGTCCGGAGCGCCCGAGACGCCGCTGGTTTCCGAAAACCCGGAAAAGCCCGAGGAATCTGCGGGCGGCGAAGACCTTTCCCATTGACCGAACCAAAAACATCCCCCTGCCAAGCAGGGGGATGTTTTTATATCCTGTCTTTTTTCTGCCGCGGACCCCGGTTTTCTTTCCGGAAATGGCTGGGAAGGATGCCGAACTCTTTTTATATACCTGTGCGAAATAACCCGGATTTTTGAAGCCGCACGCGGCCGCGATGTCGGTGATACTCAGGGAGGTATCCAGCAGCAGGGACTTTGACATGCTCAGCCGGAAAATGTTCAGGTACTCGCTGAAACTCCGGCCGAACAGGCTTTTGAAGGTGCGGCAGAAATAGCTTTGATTGTAGGAAAAATGCGCGGCCGCCGTATAGGAAGAGATATCGTTGCGATACTGCTCGTTCAGATACTCCAGAATCTCCCGGCAAAACCGGTTTTGTCGGTTTCCGGCTGAGGCATATCCCGCAGCCGCAGGGAGAGCAGTTCGGCGAACAGGATCGAGATGTGCCCCCTGGCACGATAGTGCCAGTAAGGGGGCCTGTTTTTAATGTCGTCCAGGAGCTCTGTAAAGACACCCCGCAGGACTGGATACTGCGGGTTTTCTCGGGTAACGGGACCCGCGACCGAGAGCTTTCCGTTTTCGATGGCCCCCTGCATGGCCGGATCGTCGAGAATGGAGAGGTCGAGACAGATGCAATCGTGACCGACAGAATCCCCGGGCGGGAGACGGATGCTGTGGATGACATAGGGGTTGAGCAGGATCAGATCCCCTTCCTGTGCCCTGAAATCCCGGCAGTTCAGGGTGAATTCACAGGCGCCGTGCCGGATGAGTACGATCTCGAACTCACGGTGGTTGTGCACCGGAGCGATGGAGATCTCCTGCTCCGCCGCGGTCTGATCGGTGCCGTAATAGGCGACCGGGATGTGCTCGTATCGTTCGATAAAGCTGTTTTCCATCATCGCGCTCTGCCCCCCGTCTCCTTTACTATAAATCAAGCCGGCCAGAAGGTCAATACCGTTATAAAACAAGGTCAATAAAACGCTGTTTTTATGAAAATCGACTATGCTAAGATAAAGACGGACGGAAAGAGGGGACAGTGACGGGCCGATGTTCCCATATGAGGAGAGTGAGACAGATGCCGAAACCGGTCAGTACCGTATTCCGCATCGTGTATGGCACATACGCGGGTCTTGAAAAGAAGGCTGTGGACATCGTATCCGAAACCCTCGGTGATTTCACGCCGGTTCCGGGCCGCCGCCGTGGCAGGGCGGGATCTGGATGATACGGCCAGGGCTGCGGACTCTCTCGTTGTGGTAGGGACACGGGAGAGCAACCCTCTGCTGCGTGAGCTGGCGGAACAGCGGTTCTACGAGCCGGGGGACGATGCGGAAGGGTACACCCTCCGCATCGCGCCGAGTCCCTACAATGAGGAGATGCAGATCGTCGTCATCGCCGGAAACGACGCGGCGGGCGCCCTGTACGGTGCCTTGGATTTCAAAGCCTTCATCGTCCCGGCCGCCCGTCAGACGCATAATCATCTGCATTACCGGCGGCAGCTTTTCATGGGCGAAGCCCTGCCCGAGACCATTCGGATGTCGGCGCCGGCGGTCCGTCATCGCGGCTTCTGGACCTGGGGTCATGTGATATACGATGTCCGCCGCTATATCGATCACATGATGCGGCTGAAACTCAATACCCTAATCGTCTGGAACGAGTTTGTGCCCCTGAACATCCGGGAGATAACAGACTATGCGCATGAATGCGGCATCCGTCTCATCCTCGGATGCACCTGGGGGTGGAACGACTGGTTCGATATCTCGGATGAAGCCGAGCTGCGAGCGCGGGAGGACGCGATCTGCAAGACGTATGAAACGGAATATGCGGGCCTTGGGGTGGATGGTATCTATTTCCAATCCTTTACCGAAACCAGTGACGAGACTCTTCATGGCCGGGTCATCGGGGAAGCCGTGACGCGGTTCGTCAACCGCGTCAGTGCCAGGCTGTGGAGCCGCCATCCGGACTTGAACCTTCTGTTCGGGCTCCATGCCACCAGTGTGTCGCGTCAACTGAGGTATATCCGGCAGGTGGATCCGCGGATCACCATCGTGTGGGAGGATTGCGGCGCCTTCCCGTTCTCCTATGTTCCATCGGATCTCAGACGGTTCGAGGAAACCGAGGCGTTTGTAAAGGAAATCGAGGTTTTGAGAGGGGAGGAGGAACGCTTCGGTGCGGTGACAAAGGGCCTTCTCTGCTTGGATTGGCCCTCCTTCCGTCATCAGCAGGGGCGGTACGTCATGGGCTGTCATTCGCGGCCCTTTATCCGCCGCAGGGCCGAGGAAAAACAGGAGCTGTGGCGGTATGTGGAAGGATATTGGCTCAAAAACGCATCCCATGCATCCCATATACTCCGCGCCATGGCGGACATCCGCCGGGATATCCTGATTACCGGGCTGCTCGAGGACGCGCTGTTCGAGGAAAACATCTGGTTTCCGGCCGCCCTGTTCGCGGAGATGCTGTGGGATCCGCGTTCCCCGGCGGAGGAACTGCTCGTCCGGGTGGCCATGAGGCCGGATGTGGAAAAAGCGTGAACGGAAGGATCAGGGGAAGGGGAGGGGCATGAGGCAAAATCCGTTGTCGGCAGAAGCAAATAGACCATATTGTGAGAGAGGATGTGCAGACAGAATGAAAGGGAGAAAGCTGACGGCTTTGTGCATGGCTGTGCTCGTAGCGGCCTCCGCCCTTTTGTCGGGGCTCCCGGCGGGCTTTTGGTCCAGGCGGAAGAGACGGCCGCGATCCGCTTTGAGGGAGGCACCGTAGGCTCCTGGAGCGGAACAGCGCGGGACCTTATGGACGGCACCTACGGCAAAATTTCAGAGGAGGGATACAGCTGGTCCAACGGAACCTGGCTGAGAGCGGAAGGCTTTGACCTGACGATTTTGGTCGACCTTCAGCAGCCCCGGGAGATCCAGGCCCTGTCCATGGGCTTTCTGGATGAGTGGGAGGCAGGGGGCCGTTTTCCGGAATATGTGAAGTACGCGGTGTCCATGGACGATCAGACCTACACCGATTATGATACCGTTTATCTCAACGAACCTATTATCCCGGCGGGGCCAGGATGAAAACGGGCACCACCGACGCGGGAACGGTGACAGCCCGGTATCTGAAAATCCTCGTCAAAAACGGCGGCAATCTGCCTGACAATCATCCCAGCCGTGGAGCGGCTTCCTGGGTCTTCTTCGACGAGCTGACCATCCGGGAAGAGATCCAGGTCGAAGGGGCTGGCAGCAGCGATTTGGCGATAACGGCAAGGAAAGCCTGCTGGACGGGATTACCGGCCGGATTTCCGATCAGGGCTACAGTTATACCAACGGCACCTGGTCGGGGCGGAGGCGGAGGATGTCACCATCACGGTGGCCCTGCCCTTCAAACGGCAGATCCGTTCCCTCTCCATGGGATTTTTTGGATGAATGGCCGTGCGGTGTCCGGTATCCGGAATACGTGCGTTTCTCCTTGTCGGATGACGGCGAGACCTTCACCGAATTCGATACCGTGTCGATCGACGATCCCTGGGTAGAGAGCCCGGCCAGGATGAAGACCGTGACCACCGATGCGGAGTCTCCGGCCTATGCCCGGTATATCCGGATTTTTTTAAAAAACCCGGGCAGGCTGCCCGACACCCATCCGAGTGCGGGAGGGACCACCTGGATGTTCTTCGACGAGCTGGGGATCGTCACCCAAACCGCGGAACTGGACCTCTCGTTCGTGTCGAAGCCGGATAACGATCTGTATCAGGTCGCCTTTGACAACTACACCGGTGTCCGGCGGTATGATACCCTGTCCGAGGCCATTGCCGCCGCAGGGGATGGGAGGGTATCGCCGTTCTCGCCGACGCCTATCCCGACCGGACGGCGATCGAGCTGACGGAAGGGAATATGCCCTGATCGAGAGTAAAGCTCTGCGGCTGTACATTGAGTATCCGGAGAATAACGACCGTCTGGGCATCGCGTTCGACGGCACCGAAGTCATGGGCTACAACCGGGCCGTGGTGACGGATGCCGAAGCGCTGGGCATGGAAAACCATAGCCTGCTCTATGTCAACGGCGCCCGGTTTGTCAGGGAAAACCGACATCAGCCGTTCCTGGCTGGTCAGTGCCCGGGTGGTGGGCTATGACACGGCTGACTACGGCCTGACCAACTGCACGCCCTACTCCCCTGCTGGAGGTGGACGGCAACGTGATGGTGGCTGCCACCAAGCTCAGCCAGTTTGTATCGGCGGGCTATGCGCCCTATGAGCGGTATCAGAAGCTGTGGAGTGCGGTTTTCACCTGGCTGACCGGCAGCGATGTCCCGGCGATGGAATGGCAGGCGGCCACCCGCCCGGCTTATTCCAAAGAGGAAGTCCTCGGCGAGAACGCCTATCTCGACGCCATCCGGGCCAACGCGGACTGTTTTTTGATTCCGGATTCATTCTCAGCGACCAGGACGCCGCCTATTACGACGCCCACCGCCATACCTACGACAAAACCTATTCTCTCCATCCCGGCGGAGACGGCCGCAACGGCGTCGCGGAGACCTATCTGTCCGGCGCCTCCTTCCAAGAGGACGGCTCCCAATCGTTGCGGATGGTCCGCCGGGCGGACTGCAACGGGAAACGGCGGGCGCTCTGGCCCTGGCCTACCGCTCTACGGGAGATGAGCTGTACAAAGTCGCGGCCTATAATATCCTGAACTGGCTGCTGACCGAATCCGAGATGTCCCTCGGAGCCCGTGCCGATCCGGAAAGCCCGGAATACGGGCTGCTCGCCTGGGACGATGAATACGGTTCCGGCAGCTATTACGGGGACGACAACGCCCGGGCAATCCTCGGTCTGATCAGTGCCGCCTCGGCACTGGAGACCGACGAAATTCGATGACCGGATCCTGGCGGCCATCCTGGCGAATTTCGGACCACCGGCGTGTACGGGTTCCGGGGAGACTATGTTTCCTCCGAGCAGCTCAAGGATGGCTGGGAATCGCTTGGCCGATACCGCGGTGATCCATTACGCCCCCCACTTTGAGGAGGCCTTGATGTGGGCTTGCTATCTATGGGCGTATGAAAAGACCGAGTATGAACCCCTGCTGGAATTGACCAAGGCGGGGATTGATCGGATGATGCAGGCCTACGAGGACGAAAAATGGGCCTGGACCAACGGCATGCAGCAGGAACGGGCCAAAAATGCTCCTGCCGCTCGCCTGGCTCTGCCGGATCGAGGATACCGAAGAGCATCAGGGGCTGGCTGGGAACCATGGCGGCGGATCTGTGCGCCTACCAGCAGGACAGCGGCGCCATCCAGGAGGCCATCGGCAAGGGCGGCGGCCGTGCGGGCAGCTTCACCTCCAACGACCAGTACGGCACCCATGAAGCGCCGGTGATCCAGCAAAACGGCGATCCCTGCGTCGATAACCTCTACACCCAATCCTTTGCCTGTTTGGTCTCAACGAAGCGGCGGCCGCTTCCAGCGATGCCGCGCTGGCCGCTGAAATCACGGCCTTCCGGGACAAATTGGCGGAATTTTTTATCCGCACCCAGCAGGTCTCGGACAAAACGGCCTATAACGGTGTCTGGTTCCGTGCCTTTGACTATGAAAAGTGGGAGACCTACGGCAGCGACGGCGATTCCGCCTGGGGTGTCTGGGCGACCGAATCCGGATGGACCGAGGCGTGGATCAACCATGGTCTGAGCATGATCGTGCTGGATGCCAACCTGTGGGATCTGTCCGCCGAAATGGATATGGCCGCCTCCTTTGATCGTCTGGGGGAAGCGATGCTTACCGACGACACCGAACACGCCTACGATATCCTCATGGAGTTCACCTCCAAGGGCAGGTAGACCGCCGGTACGGGTCCGGTGGTGTTGACAGTATTTTCGATGGCGTAACCGGTACCCCTGACCGGTGCCTATCCCTATGCCAACGGCACCTGGACCGGGTTCCGGAATACCGATGTGGTCGTCACGATCGACCTGAAGGAAGCACGGACCTTCGGCAAACCTCACGCTGGGCTTCCTGGAGGATTGGGATAACGGGATCCGGCTGCCCTCGCTGGTGCGCTTTTTTCACCTCTGAGGACGGGGAGGACTATACTCTGTTCGGTTATCAGGAGTTCTCCCAGAAATTCGCCGACCGTCCGGCCAACCGGCAGGTGCTCGAGATGGCTGGCGACGAGGTGACTTCCCGGTATATCCGGCTCGTCATCACCAACCCCGGTGGCCTGCCGACCGAGCATCCGAACAAATGGGCGGGATCCTGGATTTTTTCGATGAGCTGACGGTTGAAGGGCTGGTTCCCGAGCGGGAGGCCATCGTATACGATCCGGCTAATGTCCGGTTCGGCTCGGGGGCAAAGAAAGCATTATGGACGGCGTCACCGGCCGCCTCAACGATGAGGGCCCCAGCTTCCTCAACGGAAGCTGGTCCGGCATCGAGGGCACCGACCTTGTCGTGACGGTCGATCTGAAAGAACAAAAGGGCATCGACGCCCTGTCCATGGGCTTCCTGGACGAATGGCTCTCCGGCGTCCGGTTCCCGGAATATGTCCGGTTCTCTCTTTCGGACGACGGCGTCACGTTTACCGAGTTCGACACGGTTTATCTCAACGAGAGCTGTGAAGATCTGCCGCCGCGGATGAAGACGGTCACTACCGATGCAAAACCGGCAACGGCACGGTTTGTCCGGGTCTTCATCAAAAACGGCGGGCCTCTCCCGGACAGTCATCCGGATAATCCGGGCGTCGCTACCTGGATTTTCTTCGACGAGCTGGGGATCACGTATACGGCGGTTGTAGAGCCTCCTCCTGAGGAAAGCGGTCCGTCCGGCCCATCCGGCGGCGACAGCAGCGATCCGTCCGGTGACGGCAGCAAGCCGGAAGAGCCTTCCCACCCGGGTTCCGTCCCCTCTTCGGATATCGGCGGCGTGGATACGGGCAGGCCGGTGTCCAGGGCGGTACTCCTGGCGGCCGCGTTCTCGCTGGCGGGGCTTTCCGGTTTGTTCTTGGCCGGGAAGAGACGCCGAAAGGGGACACAGGCCGGGTAAAACGAGGGAAATTACCCCAAAACCCCGGGGAAGCGCTTTAGCGCTTCCCCGGGGTTTTATGCGGAGGCGTCACAGCCGCGGCGATAGAGGATATGCAGCGCGACGAATGTGCGGACCGGGATATTCCGCTCCCCGGTTTCGTACCGGGAGCAAACAGCCCGTGTCACAGGGACTTCCAAAAGATGGAGCCCCGCGACCAACGGATCCTGCGTGTACCGATGTTCCAAACGCAGACCGTTTTTGCGTCCCGGTGGGGTTCCTTTCACGGTTCGTCCCATCGGAACAGATCGTTCGGGGTGACCTGCAACACCCTGGCAATGGCTTCGATTTCGATATCGGTGAGAACACGGCTGCCGTTTTCTATGCGGCTCAGAAAGCCGCGGCAGATATAGACCGGAATCAGCTCCAGTTTGGCGGAGAGCTGCGCCTGACTGAGGCCGGCTTTTAGCCGGGCGTCCCGGATATTCGCGCCAATACGGTTCAGATAGGGCTGTGAGGTCGGCTTTTTCACAATCGGTTCCTCCGTGATGGCGAGACGGAGCGTATCGGGTTCGCGCGGTGTATGGCGTTATGATAGCTGAAGGCCATCGAAAAAGGCGTCGTAGCTGCACCGATAGAGGGTGTGCAGCGCGACTAATGTGCGGACCGGGATGTTCAGCTCCCCGGTTTCGTACCGGGGAGTAAACAGCCCGTGTCACAGGGACTTCCAAAGATGGAGCTTGGCGACCAACTGATCCTGCGTGTACCGATGTTCCAAACGCAGACGGCGTAAATTGGCGCCCATATTCATGTCCACGCGTAGTTTTTGCATTTCATATCTCCTGCCGATGCTCAAAATATGTTGCAAACAACTTTACTATATGCTAGAATGGACATAGATTGGCTCAATATACTGAGCAATACGCGGACATTTTTTTGTTTATGGAGGTGAAGGTTTGGAGGCTTTTGCGAAAGAATTGCTTTATCGGGAAATGGGCTATGCGGCGGTCCGCTTGCTGGAAAAACGACAGCTTGTCCGGCGAAACCGTCCGACGGCCGGCGGAACAGGATGCCGTCAAAATCTTGGCGGCCATCCAGCGCCTGCTGTCCCGTCCCGGCCTGTCGGATTTCGACAGGGTGGAAGAGATCGTGTCCATTTTTGAAGAATACGGGCTGGATTCCGGCTGCTGCCACGATTTTGGCTGATTCGGCAAAACGGCGCCCTTCAGGCACATCTGCCTGAAGGGCGCCGTTCCACCTTTTGCATAGTATCCTCCGCACATCCCGGGACATACTGAAAACAGTCGAAAAGTTGGAGGAGTCAGATTTCATGAGCGTCAAGCAACTCGCGACCGAAACCAAATGCAGCGTCGGCCTGTTCTGTATCGGCGGGGGCGTCTACAACCTGATCGAGATTTTCTGAGAGGCTATACCCACTGGTCCATGTTCCTCGTCGGAGGGACCTGCTTCCACCTCATCGGCAAGATCGGCAGCCGCTTCCGGACCTGGAACATCGCCCGCAAATGCGCGCTCTGTTCCCTGGCGGTGACGGCGGTGGAATACGTCAGCGGCTGCCTGTTCAATCTCCGTCTGAAGCTGAATGTCTGGGATTACAGCGAGATGCCCTTTAACCTCAACGGACAGGTCTGCCTGCTGTATACCGTCCTGTGGGGCTTTTTGAGCGCCACGGCCATGCCGCTCTACCGCTTTTTTCCGCCGCCGGCTGGAAACCGGGCGGTTTTTCCCGGTCACGTCTGCGCTGAAGTCTTGAAGGAGGGGCAGCTCCCCTTCAGGGGGCAGGACTCGCAATGGGGAGACCTGGCCGGGCAGACATCCCGGCCGAAGAGGACGAGCCGATGACAAAAGCTGTTGCTTTCCTCGGGAGGCAGCAGCTTTTTCAGTTGCTGCTCCACCTTGTAGGGATCCTTGGTGTCGCACAGCCCCAGCCGGTTGGAGATCCGGATGCAGTGGGTGTCCGCCACCACCACGCCGGGGACGTGGAAAATATCGCCGCACACGAGATTGGCGGTTTTCCGTCCCACCCCCGGCAGCTTGATGAGCTCCTCCACCGTCTGGGGAATCTCCCCGTGATACACGTCCGCAGCATCCCCGCCATGGCCACGATGTCCCGGGCCTTGGTCTTGTACAGCCCGCAGGATCGGATATATTCCCCCACCTCCTCGGGGAGGCGTCGGCAAACGCGTCGAGGGTCGGGTACCGCTCGAACAGCGCCGGGGTTACCAGGTTCACCCGCGCGTCGGTGCATTGGGCGGCCAGCCGGGTGGCGATGAGGAGCTGGAGAGGGTCGGTATAGGTCAGGGAACAGACGGCGTCCGGATAGCGCTCGCGCAGCGCTCGACGGCGGCTATTGCCATAGCTTTTTTAGTCATAAACAGGGTCCTTTCTGCCGTTTTCCGGACAAAACAAGCCGGAATCCGCACGAAATTGGTCGAATTTCAGTGTAGCACGACGGCAGAATTCTGTCAATCGGGTAAACGGGAGGATGCCGTACCGGGGCCGGGCTGGTCAGCGTCCCTACAGGAAAAAGCCCAAGTCCCTGGGGCCGTAGCCCCTTTTATATAGGCCGGTTCGGGTGGCGCGTCCGAGTCGATTTTCATAGAGATAAAATCGACAAAGCCGCCGGGGGTTCAGGGGGAAAGCCCCTGACGGTTCTTCCCCGTTCTTATCGAAAAAGAAAGGGGGTGCCAAAGCACAGCCTGTGCTTTATGGCATGAGCGGAAAGAGGCGATTCCGATCTGTCCGCGCATAAAAAACGCGATCCTACCGAAAAAGGCCATCGAATGCGCGGCCACATCCTTTCTCCGCGTGGAGAAAGGATGCAAAGAGACGCCGGGGGTTACCCGGACCCCTTTAATGAAGATTGTTAGGCCATTGTGGGACTCCACAATGGCGGTGACCGGCCCCAGAACCCGCTGATATAAGAATCCTTCGGGGCCGGCCCGGAGTTCTTTAGGAAAACCGGCATGGGTGCGGCCGTCTGAACCCGCTGCATACACATAAGGAACTGCGGTCTGAACTTTTATGTACAAATATAGGAGAGCTCACCCTCCAGGTACATTAAGTGTGATAGGGTTTCGGATTGTTCGTCAACCCCAATAGATAATCCACACTTGTCTGATAGAGCTTAGCCAGCTTGATAAGAGTCTCGGGAGACATGTTGTTGACCCCATTTTCGTAGGCCGCGTAAGTACGGCGGTTGACACATAAAGGTCGGCAACATGTTGCTGTGTCCAATCCCGATCTTCCCGGAGGCCCCGGATGCGTTCATATTTCATCTATATCACCTCAGAATTAGTATACAATGCCATTGATTCTGCCATTGACTTTTGGCAGAATTTATGGCATTATGTTTTCGAGGTGATAAGTATGAAAGGACAACGAAAAAACCTGTCACGACTGCAAGCATTATCGGTGGCACTACGTCAAAATGGGGCGGCGGTTTGGCGAGATCCACGACGGGCACTGCGTCTATCCCCGGGTCAAGCGGCGCAGGGCCGAAGACATGGCCTGCCCGCATTTCAAGCAGCGGGAACCCGAGGCGGGTTGTGAAATATCATCCCTTGGGCTCTAGTTTGAGACCAGCCTCAATCCGGGGCCCCTGGCCCCTCTTTTTATATGGGTTGGTTTTGGCAGTATGGTTCGAGTCGATTTTTCATAGAGAGAAAATCGACAAAGCCCCTGACGGTTCTTTTCCCCCTTTCTTGTCGCCAAGAAGGGGGTGGCCCGCAGGCCAAACCAGAAAAAACGGGTATGGCGGGTCGTCCGCGCAAAAAAGAACGCGATTTTACTGAAAAGGGAATCGAATGCGCGGCCACATCCTTTCTCCGCGTGGAGAAAGGATGCAAAGAGACGCCAGGGGGCTTTGCCCCCGGTCCCCAGAAAATTGGCCGGTTTTCTTTTTAGGAAAACCGGCGGGTACGGTATCTCCTGAACCGACGTTCATACAGAAAGGGGGCCCGAGGCCCCCGGGGATCGGTTGGGAGCGGGGCTGAAAAAATACAGCAACCCCAAGCCCTGGGGTCGCGGCCCCTTTTATATAGGCCGGTTCGGGTATCTGCCCATAAGCCCATGCTTTCCAGACAAGAATGCGAGCGCTGCCGCCGTGGCAGCGCCCGCATTCCTCAGAAGGTTTTCGTTTTTCAGGGCGTCGACGATGTTCTCCTTCTTGATCTTGCTCATGGAATACATCATGGTGACGAATACCACCAGGAACACGCTGGCCGACGCGATGAGAATCGCCGTCCAGGGCAGGGTGAACGCCATGCCCAGCCCCTGGCTCATCGACAGATAGATGAGATAGGTCGCGAGGAGGGAGAGGGGCAGGCCGTAGAGCAGGGCCTTCAGCCCATAAAAGATGCACTCGAAATTCATCATTCGGTTGAATCCCCGGTGTGATCCCCACCGATTTGAGCATTGCGAACTCCCGGCGGCGCAGGTTGATGTTGGTGGAGATGGTGTTGAGGACGTTGGCGGTGGTGATTAAGCTGATCAGCACGATGAAGCCGTAGGAGAAGACGTTGACCACCAGGAGCATGTTCCGGTTGATCGCGGTCATCTCGGCGATGTCGGTCAGGCTGTACTGGAGGATGCCGTTGCCGGCCAGGGTTTTCGGATCTCCTCCGACAGCTTGGAGGCGTCGCCTTTGGCCGTGAAATACAGACGTCTCGGCCCGGCGGAATCCCAGCCCGCTATGGTCCGGTCGTAGACCTCATCCGACACATAGACGAAAATGTGGTTGTAGACCGAGGTCGCGTCGCTGCCGATGGGCGCGGCGTCGGTGGCGGCGCCGATGTCCAGCGGGAGGGTGACGGCCTGCCCGGCATCCTCCTCTTCAGATTCGCCGGAGGATATCCGGCCCGTGATTTCCAGAGAGGAAGGGGCCTTGGAGAAGAGGCGGTCGATCTGCCGCTTGCCGTCGTGGTAATACTGGACGGCGTCCTGCACCACGGCTTTGGCGCCTCAGGGGTCCCGATAGGCGGCCGGGTCCAGGCCGAGCCGTTTCAGATACGCGCTGAAGGCGGATTCCCCAAAAGCCTGGACGGTGACCTCCAGTGTATAGTACCCGTCGCCGTCCTCCTGTAAGACGCCGTTTTGCAGCAGACGGGGGACAGCGCCTCGCGGGGAACGCGGACGGTGCCGGTGGCGCTGCGCAGGACCGCGTATTCTTCGACATCCGGCAGGCCGGCCAGCAGGGGGAGTACCCGGTCGGTGTCCTTCTCATACCGTGGATAGACGCTGACGTCGTAGGTATAGCCCCCATATACCGAATCGGTCCCGGACGACATATAGTGGGTGAAGGAGGAGGCGGAGACGAAAAGCACAATGCTGACCACCAGGAAATCACGGTCGCCCGATACCGGCGGCGGTTGCGTTTGAAGTTCTTCAGGGCCAGATCCCCTCCATGCCGAAGAGCTTGCGGGAGAGGCGGGAGGTTTTCACCTGCCGGGAGGTGAGCTTCACGTCGCCGGTCTGCCGGATGGCTTCGATGGCGGACACCCGCGAGGCGCGCCTGGCCGGGATGTAGGCGGAGATCAGGATGGTGGCGAAGGCGATCACGGCGGCGACGATCACGGCCGCCGGGGAGACGGACAGCTCGAACTTGGCGCTGGCTCCAGCCGCCATGTTCATGCTGGCAAAGGCGTCGCCCAGGAAAACAGGGTCACGCCGATGCCGGCGATTCCGGACAGAATGCCGACGGGCACCCCGATCAGCCCGATGAAGCCGGCCTCGAAAAGACCGAGCCGCGGATCTGGCGGGAGGTGGCGCCTACGCCCGCGAGCATACCGAACTGTTTCGACCGCTCACTGACCGAGATGGCGAAGGCGTTGTAGATCAAGGACACGGATCCGATGAGGATGAGGCCCATGAGCACGGCGCCCATGCTGTACAGCACCGCGTTGAAGGCGCTGTTGCTGCTGCTGCCGCTGAAATCGAGCAGTGAGTCGTGCAGGGCCGTGGTGGATGGGCGGAAGGCATCCGCATAGCGCTCGGCCAGCGCGGCAGTGTCCCGGATATGGCGGGCCTCAAAGGTGAGGATCACCGGGCTGTCGAGGCGAGGGCGGCGGTATCCAGGGCGGAAAAGGCGGTGAAGCCGGGGGCTGAATAGGGTTCCAGAGAGGGGCAGGGAACAGATCCCCACCACCGTGTAGGCTTTGGTCTCCCTGATCCGGATGGTTTCGGGCTCCTCCTCGTTGTATGGGTTGGTCTGGGTCAGGGGGAACCGTCGTCGGCCAGCCGGTCCCCGACGGACAGGGTGAGGTATCCCCCCGCCTTTACAGCCACGCCGCCGCTGGTCAGAACGTGTTCCGGCACGAGGAGCTCGCCGGCGTTTTGAGGCATGCGGCCCTCCACGAGCCGGATACCCAGCAGGGAGGCGGAGCCGTCGTCCAAAGCCTGGATGTACCAATACGGCTTGTAGTCGTTCTGCGATTCCGGAAGGCGCGCGTAGCCGATCTCCTGCTGCACGGCGACGGCTTTGATTTTGGGGTCGTCCCGGAGCTGTCCGGCCGCGTCGTAGGGCAGGCCGGCGAGCTGCGCGTGCCAGGACCCCTGCGTGGACAGCACCGAGGCGAGCATGTAGTGCTGCATGGTGGAGATGAAGGTGGTGACCGCGGTGAACATGGCGGCGGACAGGATGACGCCGATGATGGTGACGACGGTGCGCGCGCGGTTGCGACGCAGGGTTTTCATGGTGACCCGGTTGAGGACGTTCATACCCGCGTCACCTCGTCCCGGGCGATGCGGCCGTCCTCGATGCTCAGGATCCGGTCGGCCTGCAGCGCGATTTTTTCGTCATGGGTGATGACGATGAGGGTCTGGTTGTATTTTTGTTGTAAAGCTTTAGCAGGCCGATGATTTCGGCGCTGTTTTTACTGTCCAGATTGCCGGTCGGCTCGTCGGCCAGGACGAGGGAGGGGCTGTTGATGAGCGCCCGGCCGATGGACACGCGCTGCTGCTGGCCGCCCGAGAGCTGGTTTGGCAGGTGGCGCAGGCGTCCCGCAGCCCCAGCGTCCCCGTCAGGTCGTTGAAAGGCCCTGTCGACCTTCCGGCCGTCGAGCAGAAGGGGCAGGGTGATGTTTTCCTCCACGTTCAGCACGGGAACGAGGTTGAAAAACTGATAGATCAGGCCGATCTGGCGCCGGCGGAAGATGGCGAGATTGGTTTCCTCATTCAGGCTGTAAACGTCGGTGTTGTCGATGTATACCTTTCCCGAGGAGGGGGTGTCCGACCCCGCCCAGAATGTGCAGAAGGGTGGATTTTGCCGGAACCGGACGGGCCGACGATGGCGACGAAATCCCCTTTCTGGATGGTGAAGGAGACGTTGTCCAGCGCCCGGACGGATTTTGTCGCCCGGCCGTATGTTTTTGACAGGTTTTCGACTCGCAGAATGTCCATGGATTGACCTCCCAAATGATGATGCTTTCAGGATACGGCAGCCGGATGACGGTTTGGTGACAGGAACGGTGACGAAATCGTCACCCCGGTCAGACCACGGTCTTGTACAGGCGGATGACGTCAAAAAGCGGGTGAACCCCCGGCCGGGCACACTGTCCACCGTGATGAGGCCGTTTTCCCGTTCCAGGATGGTCCTGGCCATGGCGAGGCCGATGCCGGCGCTGTCCTCCGACGCGTTTTTGCCTTTATAAAAGCGGGTGAAGATGTGGGGGAGGTCCTCCCGGGCGATTCCCTCGCCGTCGTCCTCGATCCGGATTTCGCTGTAGAGGGGATTCTCGAGCCAGGACAGGCGGAGATGCCCGCCCACGGGCGTGTGCTCCATGCAGTTTTTCAGGATATTGAGCAGGGCCTCCGCCGTCCAGTGCGGATCGCAGCGGCAGCGGGCGGCGGAATCCCCGTCATAAAGCAGGGACTGGGTTTTCAGCTCGATCGGGATGAGAAGGGGGCCGCGGCCTTTTCGAGCAGGGAGCGGACCGGTACCGCTTCCAGGCGGAACGTGACCACGCCGGCGTCGAGCTTGGACATCTTCAGCAGCGAAGAGACCAGCCACTGGATCCGTTCGAGCTGGGCGCGGATCCGTTCGGTGAATTCCTCCCGTTTCGCGGCGGGAAGCTGTGCGTCCTGGAGCAGGTCGGCCATGACCATCATGGAGGTCAGCGGCGTCTTGAGCTGATGGGAGATATCGGCGAGGGAGTCGGCAAGCTCGGTTTTCTCCCGCTGCAGCAGGCCGGCGTTTTCCGAGAGCATGACCGTCATTTTGTAGAGTTCGCTCTTCAAAATGCTCAGTTCGCCCTCCTCGTTGTCCCGCACGTCCAGGGAGTATTCCCGGTCGATATCCGCTTGAGATAGCCCGACAGCTCCCCGATCTGCCGGTAACGCCGGTAGGTGAACAGCACCGCGACGCCGCCGGTGAGCAGCCCGCATACGAATGCGGCGAGCCCGGCGGCGGGAGCGGCGAGAAAGCCGACGCCGGTGCAGATCAGCAGGCAGGCGAGCAGGACGCTGCACAGCCAGCGGATCTCCCGGTTGCGGAAAAAAGCCCATGCCTCCGCCTCCTTCTCAGATTTTGTATCCCAGCCCGCGGACGGTTTTGATGATGGCCGGATTCTGCGGATCGTCCTCGATTTTTTCCCGCAGCCGCTTGATGTAAACGGTCAGGGTGTTGTCGTTGACAAAATCCCCCGACACGTCCCAGATCCCCTCGAGCAATTGGGTGCGGGAGAGGACCTGCCCCTCGTGATTGATTAACGTCAGCAGAAGCCGGTATTCCAGCGCGGTGAGGAAAACGTCCCGCCCCCTTTGGTCACCGAGGCCGCGGCGGTGTTCACCCGCACGTCACCGTATTCGTAGATCCCGGTCCCCCCGGCCGTTTTGGCCGTGCGGCGCAGCACGCTGCGGATGCGGGAAACCAGTTCCCGGAGCCGAAAGGGCTTGGTGATATAGTCGTCCGCCCCCATGTCCAACCCCATGACTACACTTCCCTCGTCGTCCCGGGCCGTCAGAAAGATCACAGGCATGTCCCGCTGTTTTTCACGGGCCGCCCGGCAGATCGAAAATCCGTCGCCGTCGGGAAGGGACAGATCCAGCACCGCCAAATCGAAGCGGCGCGCCGCGAGCTGCTCGAGCGCGCCTTTCCGGTTGGCGCAGCGTACGACGCCGAACCCTTCCTGTGTCAGCGAATATTCCAGCCCCGCCGCGATCCCCGCGTCGTCCTCCACGATCAGCAGTGTCTGCATCGTCGCATCCCCTTTCGGCGTTCTGTCTCCATTGTACCCTATCTGCCTGGATTTTGCATGACGAATTGGTCACATGCCGAAAAATGATGTGCAAAATATTCACAGTGGTTTTTCCGCCCATCCGTTCCCTTCGGCCCGCCCGGCCGTTACAATAGGGATGGAACGGAAGGAGGAAGAAACATGAGCCGAAAAGGGAATGGATATTGTGGGGTGCGGCGGCGCTTCTTTATTAGCCGTCTGCGCCGCGGCGGTGGCAGGGGCGCCGGATTTCGCGCCCGTGACCGTGACCTATTCCGCAGCTTCCGAGCCGCCTGTATCCCCGTCCTCAGCCGCCGGCCTGCTCCGTTGCCGTCGGAAGAGGAGATTTCCTCCCAAAATACCGAGGCATCGTCTTCGGCCAGTACGCAGGCGCCGCCTGAAAGCCATGAGCCGCCTGCTTCGTCCTCCCCGGCCTCCTCCGCGCCTCCGCAGGGGAAAATCAACCTGAATACCGCCGGCAAGGAAGAACTGATGTCGATCAAGGGCCTGGGGGAGATATTGGCGGAACGGATCCTGGACTACCGCGAACGGCACGGCGGCTTCGATTCCCTGGAGGAGCTGATGGAGGTGGATGGGATCGGGGAGAAGCGCTTTGCCGCTTGGAAACCCTATCTGACGCTGTAGCGGGGACGGCGGATAATCAAAAGCGGGTGAAGACGCTCTTCACCCGCTTTTGAAGATGGATGGACCGGACTCAGTGTATTTGCGTGGCTCTCCACTCGAGGTACTCGTCATAGGGCATGGCCTTGTCGAGAATGGTGCCGTCGGGCCGGAACTCGATGATCCGGTTGGCGACGGTGGAGATGAACTGATGGTCATAGGACGAAAACAGCACATTTCCTTTGAAATCGATCAGCCCGTCGTTGACCGCGGTGATGGATTCCAGATCCAGGTGGTTGGTCGGCTGGTCCAGCACCAGGACGTTGGAGCCGAACATCATCATGCGGGAGAGCATGCACCGCACCTTTTCCCCGCCGGACAGGACCTTCACGGGCTTGAGCACATCATCCCCGGAGAAGAGCATTTTGCCCAAAAGCCCCGCAGATAGGTTTCGGTGTTGTCCTTTGGAATACTGGTTGAGCCATTCGAGGAGGTTCATGTCCACCCCGTCGAAAAACGCGGAGTTGTCCTTTGGGGAAATAGGATTGGGTGGTGGTGCCGCCCCATTTGAAGGAGCCGGAATCGGGGCGGATTTCCTCCATGAGAATGCGGAACAGGGCGGTGATCGCGATTTCATTTTCGCCCACAAAGGCGATCTTGTCTTCTTTGTTCACCCGGAACGAGACGTTTTGCAGCAGCGGCGTACCGTCCTCGAGGGACTTGCACAGCCCTTCCACTGCGAGGATTTCCTTGCCGGCCTCCCTGTCCATCGAGAAGCCGACGAAGGGATACCGACGGAAGAAGCAGGCATCTCCTCCACCGACAGCTTCTCGATCAGCTTTTTGCGCGAGGTGGCCTGACGCGACTTGGACTTGTTGGCCGAAAAGCGCGCGATAAAGTTTTGCAGCTCCTTGATCTTGTCCTCGGCTTTCTTGTTCTGATCCCGGATCATCCGCTGCATCAGCTGGCTCGATTCATACCAAAAGTCGTAATTGCCCACGTAAATTTTAATCTTGCCGTAGTCGACATCGACGATGTGCGTACACACGTCGTTCAAAAAGTGGCGGTCGTGCGAGACGACGATGACGGTGCCGATATAGTCCATCAGGAAATCCTCCAGCCAGGCGATGGAGGCGATATCCAGATGGTTGGTGGGTTCGTCGAGCAGGATGATGTCGGGCTGGCCGAACAGGGCCCTGGCCAGCAGGATTTTGACCTTGTCCCGGTCGGCCAGGCCTCCCATCGGTTCATAAAGCAGATCCTGGGACAGGCCGAGCCCCTGCAGGATCCGGCCCGCCTCGGTTTCGGCCTCCCAGCCGTTCAGCTCGGCGAATTCCCCTTCCAGCTCGGAGGCGAGGACGCCGTCCTCTTCGGAAAAATCCTCTTTGGCATAGAGGGCATCCTTCTGCTGCATGATCTCGAACAGGCGGGGATTGCCCTGGAGGATGGTGTCCAAAACCGTCTGATCGTCGTAGGCGAAATGATCCTGGCGCAGCACCGACATCCGGGTCTTGGGGTCGATGGCCACCTCACCGGAGGAAGGCTCCAGATCGCCTGAGAGGATCCGCAGGAAGGTGGATTTTCCGGCGCCGTTGGCGCCGATGATGCCATAGCAGTTCCCGGGAGTGAATTGCAGATTGACATGGGTGAACAGATTCTGCCCGCTGAAATTGAGGCTGACGTCGGATACGGTAATCATGGCTCCTCCTGATGGTCATGGATAGGATACAGAACGGCATATGCCGTTACACACATTAAATTTAATTATAGCATTTTTTGCAGGGACATGCAACACCCCGCTCAGGCGTGACGCCGGCGGGGTGTTTTGTGCCTGTGGGAGACGGAAGGGAGGGGCCGGCTCGGGCACGGGAGAGCGCTGCTGCAACCGGTGTACGGCCACGGCCCGGGTGGTCAGGAACAAGGGAGACACGTAAAAATAAGGGAGAAGGGCCAAACAGGCGAACAGCCAGCCTGAAAAGCCCAGATACAGCCAGGCCATCTCGCCGACCTGTCCCTTCATCAGCCGGCGGATTCCCGCAGCGCCGCCCGGACAGTAGGCTGCTCGGCCAGCAGGTACTGTGCCGGCATATATCGCAGCATGACCAGCTGCACGGCGATAAACCCGGCTATGAGCGCGAACAGGCCGAAAATAGCGGAAAATATCATGGTGATCTCCGTAAAGGCGGTGGCGCTGTCCCCCCGCCGCAGCCAGTCACCGTATCCGAGCGCCAGTACCGCCGGAGCGAAGAAAATCACGCTCCAAAATGCGCGCAGCCCCCAGAGGGACAGCCGCCAGCGGACGGATTTGCCATACCATTTTCCGTGGTAAAAACGCCAGACGACGCCAACGGGAACCGTATGCGCGGCGGGAGAGAGGCCCTCCTCTTCCACGAGATGGGTGCCGGTTTCATCCGTCACCTCGGTGACGGGGCGCAGGGGAGGCGGCCCCGGATCGGCCACAAGGCGGAAATAGGCGGCTTGCCCCGCCCGAAGGGGGAGGTGAGAAAGAGATCAATCAGGACGGCAATGAGGAGAATGGCGAGACGCCATCCATTGTCCCGGCCCTGCAGCAATCCATCGATGGAAACGCCTTGTCCCACGCCGAGCCCCATCAGCAGAAGAGCTCCCAGCTCCAGAATCGCCAGCAGGATGTCGGCCGCGAGCAGCACGCACTGGACGGTAACCGCACCGTTCCAGTTTTGTCTGAGTTGTATTCGGGCTCGTTTTGCCGGGCGCATGCCATCCCTGCTTTCCGGGTTTTTCCTTAGTATGGGCGGAATTGTGCAGGATGATGCAGCCATGAGCTTCAAAAAACGCCGCTCTGTATTAAAAGGCGGCGGGATTCTGTGATATATGGGAGGTCAAACACGCCGTTTTTGTACAGGCGCACCGTGAGAAACCACGATGCGATAGCCGCCTGAAGCCCCGAGGCAGCAGTCCCTGAGCTATGGCTGGGAAGGGTTGCTGAAAAAGAGCCCCGTTTCATCAGAAAAACCGGGCGTCCGATCTGGACGCCCGGGAGGTTATCCGGCATATTTTTAATACAGGCCGGTGAAAATTTCGACGTGCAGTTCCTCGTCCAGGATAATTCGTTTGAGGATGGCCGCAATGTGCGGATCCTCAATGGAGTCGGCCTGGCATTGATACTTCCGGATCGCGGCCTTTTCCCCGTGATCGCGTTGGTCAGCAGCGCCTTGATTTCCCGGGGATACTGGTTATATCCGGGGTCCAGTACACCCGCTGCCGGTTCTGCCAGCTCCAGAGCCTCGGGTCGGCGCCGAGGCGGAGAGCCAGCTCGCCATACAGTTTGAGATGGTGCATCTCGACCATATTGATATGATAGAAGCAGTTGGAGACCTCCTCATATGCGCATTCGGTGACCAGGGCGTTGTACAGGTAAAGGCTGACCGCGCTCATCTCGGAATTGGCGCTGCCGATATTGCCCAGCATCTGACGGGCGTAGATGGATTCTGCCCGCAGACCTGTACGGGTGGGTAGGGCGCGGGGCTGGCATACTGGATCGCGTTGTTCATACAGGGCCCCCTATTTTCAACTTTATCGATACAAGATATGCCGGACAGTCCCCTGTTTATACCGCCTGCGGCCTCTTTTGTGCATGAGCCGCCGGTTTCGTTCATAGGATGTACCGATGAACGAAGGGAGGCGCTGTTTATGCTGACGAGCGAACTGCGGACAAAGCTTTACGAATATCGGGAGCTGCGGGCGAAGATCGCGGAGCTCAAGGAGGCGATGGAACAGGTGGAGGACGCCATCAAAGCCCACATGGGCGACCGGGAGGAATTGATGGTGGACGGCACCAAAATCCGCTGGACCACCCACACGGCCAACCGCCTGGACGCGGCAGCCCTGCGGGAACAGGAGCCGGATGTGTACGCGCGGTACCTGAAACCGGTCAGCGGCCGTCGTTTTTCCATCACCTAGAGCAGGCTGAGAAAAAAGCCCAGTAAAGGAGAAAACCGTCCCGGAGAAGCGTCCGGGACGGCCTTCTTTTATCGGGCGCGCTGTGTGAAAGCAGGGGCGGCCGCCCATACTATCTCTGCGGCTCGGCAGCGGGAGCCCTGGCTGGGTTTGACATTCATACCAAAAAAGGATATAATACGACAATGTTTGATGTACACGGATCGTCCATTCTGCCTCATATGTAAAGGGGTCGCGGGAATGCAGATGCTCGTTTTATCCAGCTATGTGGTCGACAACGCCAAAGCCAATGTCGGCTTTAACCGGAAATTTTTGAAATTGGCCACCTCCTGCTGTGAGAAGACGGTTTTCGTCACGTCCAATTATCCGGAGGAGCTGCTCGAGGGTCTACCCGGCCTCACGGTGGAAAATCTCCCTTACCGGTGGGATTCCTCCCAAAAGAAAAACCTTCCCCGATATTTCAGAATGCAGTGCCGGGCGATCGGGCAGATCCGCCGCCATCATACCAAAGGCATGCCCGTCGTGTTCTGGCTCAGCGGTCCCATGATCCTGCCCTTCCTGTTCTGCAAGCTGACAGGGAAGAAGACGGTGGTGTTCCTTTACGGCAACACCCGCTACAAGCAGGACAAGCCCAGCCTCTATGCCTCCCTGATCTCGCGTATTATGCGGTTTATGGCCCGTCACGCGGACAAAATCGGGGTGGAAACCCCGTCGGTGCTCGCCCAGTGGTCCCTGCCCGAACGCTGCGCCGGCAAGGTGTTCGACCTGCATCTGTATGTCGACGACAGCGGGGCGGACACGGTGCCCTATGAACAGCGGGGCCCGGTCGTCGGTATGGCCTGCCGCCTGCAGGGGAACAAGCATCCTCTCGAGGCTATCGAGGCGTTCCACCGCCTGCGCGGGGCCTTCCCGGATTGGACGCTCGAAATCGCGGGGGACGGTCCGGAGTACGAGCGCTGCCGGGAACGGGTGGCTGCGCTGGGGGAAAAGGACCGGATCCGGATGCACGGTTGGGTCGACAATCGGGAGATGGCCTCGTATTACGGCCGGTGGAGGCTGCTGCTCTTTCCCTCAAACTATGAGGGGCTGCCTAATTCTGTCATTGAAAGCCTGCGCTGCGGCACCCCGTGCTCGCCTCGCCCGTGGGGGAATCCCCGACGTGATCGAGGAGGGGGAGACCGGGTGGTTTTTGCCCGGGACGACCGTGGAGGCGATGGAGGCCGCCCTCAGCGGTCTTTTGAAGCGGGACGATCTGGGTGACGCCGGCGGGCGGGCGGAAGCATTTGCCAGGAAAGCGTTTTCCTTCGAGGATGTACTGAAGCGTTTCCGGACGGTTTTTGATGTGGACAAGCCCGCTGGATGAACGGAGAAAGGAGCGCCGCATGGAACTCGTCAGTGTGGTCATTCCCATGTACAATGCGGAGCGGACCATCCTCCGCGCTATCGAAAGCGTGCGGGCTCAGACCTATACCGCCTGGGAGCTCATCCTGATCGACGACGGATCGACGGACGGCACCCTGCCTCTCGTGGAGGATTATGTCGCCCGTTACGGACTGCCCGCCGTCGTGGTGAGCCGGGAAAACCGCGGCGTTTCCCATACCCGCAACGAAGGGATCCGTCTGGCGCGGGGGGGTACGTGGCCTTCCTCGACGCCGACGACGTATGGATGCCGCGGAAGCTGGAACGCCAGATGGCTTGTTTGAAGGATACCGGCGGGCGCTTCGTTTCCTGCCTGAAAACCGAGCCGGCGGCGAACCAGCCGCCCGTTTCGGTCGTGACGCTGCGGCAGATGCTGTTCCGCAACGCGGTTTTCACCAGCGGCGTACTGGCGGAAAAGGCTCTGCTTGAGGAGGTCGGGGGATTCGACGAAACGATGGGGTACGCGGAGGATTATAACCTCTGGCTCCGGATCGCCTGCACCGACCGCCCGGGTGATTGGGGAAAAGCTGCTGATCTATGAGGGAGACACGGCGGCCGCGGGTCGGCAGAGCCTGTCTTCCAACCTCAGGGAAATGGAACGGGGCGAGCTGCAAAATTACCGGATGCTCCGCCGGGAAGGGCGGATCGGTGTTCCGCTGTATCTGGCGGCGTCGGGGTTTTCTCTGTTAAAATATCTTCGCAGGCGGCTGCGGCGGGCGGTATCCTGAACGCGGACGCTGGATAGCGGAGGAATATGGCCGGCGGAAAGACCGGTCCCCATGCGATGCTGCGTGGGGACCGGTCTTTTCAGGCGGTTTAGGCGTCTTCGCCCGCAGCTGCCCGGTTTTCGAAATAGGCCCGGTTATGGGCGCAGGAGGGGTCCCCGGCTTGAAGGCCTCCGCCCGGTCGTTGTAGGCGGCGGCCTTCTGCCGGTCCCCCAATCGGTCGTAACAGACGCATAGCTGGATGCAGGGGATATACCCGCTGCAGTCGGGGGAGACGAAAGCGCCGGTTTTGGGATCGGCGTGACGGGTCAGGGCCAGCTCATACCAGAAAACGGCGGTCCCCACCTGTCCGCGGGCCAGAAAATACCCGCCCAGGTCGCAGCAGGCTTCGGCCCGCGGCGCGTCATAGGAGAAGCTGCGCAGCAGGGCGGCCAGCGCCTCTTTGTCCCGTCCCAGCGCAGCGTAGCAGGCGGAAAGCTGACGGCAGGCATCGATGTTGTTTTCCACCCATCCCTCTCCCGTGTCCAAAAAGTTCTCGAATGCCGCCGCCGCGTCCTGGTACCGTTCGTGATAATAGAGTTCCCGGGCGTAGTAGAATTGCTCCCGGGGGGAGAGGATATGGCCGGACTGCCGGAGATTCTCAAAAATCCGGAGGTTCCGGCCGGGGTCGCCGGGCCGGAGTTTGCGATGGGATACGGCGGCTTCACCGTACACGATATGCCCGGCCGGCGCAATCACCTCGTGGACGGCGCCGGTCCAGCGGTAGGCGGGATGGTTGCGGATGAGGCGCGCCCGGTAATAGGTGAAGGTGGGGCGCCCCTCGCCGTCGAAGGCCGTGTGATAGGGCAGCATGACGATGTCGGTGTCGGGGGACAGGGTGCGCTTGAGTTCGAGAAAGCGCCGGCGGTCGGCTCTTCGATCACGTCGTCTGCGTCTAGCCACAGGCAGTAATCCATGCCGGCGTGGCCGAACGAGACGTTGCGGGCGGCCGCGAAATCGTCCACCCAGACAAAATCGAATACCTTGTCGGTATAGCGGCGGGCGATGTCCTTTCGTGGCGTCGGTTGAGCCGGTATCCACAAGGATGATTTCATCCGCGATGCCCCGCACACTGTCGAGGCAGCGGGCCAGGACGGATTCTTCATTTTTGACGATCATACACAGGCTGATGGTGCACATAGGGGGCCTCCTCGGATGGATCTCGTCCCATTCTATGCGCGGCCGGGGAAAGGGGGACAGGTCGGCGCAAGACAAGCTGCCGGCCTTTTTCGTCAGACAGCGGAAAATCCCCTCCCGTGGAGGCCATTTGCACGGTCCGGCCTTTGTTACGGTTTTTCATACCCTTTTTTGAAAATTACGCAAATTCCATCCTGCCTCATCCAATATTGACGCCTTGTCCCAGCCTTCTGGCCTGTGATATAATAAAAAAACGGTCTTTTTTGGGGAATCGCAATGAACCGAAAAAAGCCTTCGTTTTTGTATTGTGTGCCGCCCTTTGCCGCCCTTTTCGCTGTTTTCCGCCCGTAAGGCTGAAGCGGCACCGGCCATTCGCCGCAGCGTGACCGTTTGCGCCCCTCATACCGAAAGCGGCTCAATAAATCCGTTGGCCTCGCTGAACGCCGCAGATGAGCGGTTTCAAACCGGCGGCCCTTTCACCGTCACAGGCTATTACAAGTTTAAAAGATTGCCGCTATGCCCAAAGAGACCGGCAACACCCCTGCTGCCCATGTGTTCGGCCGAAACGTTTCGGATACGAACGGTTCCTGGGTGGCCTTTTCAGGCCGTTTTTCCGCAACGGATGAGCTGTCTTTGTGGGTATCCATCTTTGGTATATGGCCGGCGAGCTCTCCATGGGAGACGTGGTCATCAAAAACGCCGCCGGCGAGGTGGTGTATTCCATGGCCGAGGATGAAAAACTCACCGTGGGCAGCAGTTGCAGCTTGGTGCGCAAAAGCATCTGGTTCTTTTACAATTTCGGCGAATATCCCGATTTTATCACCACCGTTTCCGGCCCGGCTCAGCCGGCCGGGCTCCTCTTTGGCTCTGTATATGAGGCAGGTAAAGACGGGCTGTTGTCTGGTGTCCCCTTCGGCACCACGGCGCTGATGCTCAAAAGCAATTTTCAAAATGCCGGAGAAATTGAGGTTTTCCAAAACGGCAGCCGGGTCGGGGACGATACGCCGGTGGCCGGCGGTATGACGGTGGTTTATCATGAGGGGCAACAGGATGCCGTGACCTATACCCTCGCGCCTTTGGCGGGCGACCCCAACAACGACGCCGTGATCGACATCCGGGACCTGCGTCTGGCCAAGGAATACCTCTTCGGAAGGGAGCGGGGTACCCCTGCCTCCGCGCTGGACCTGGACGGCTCATCCGCGGTGGATGAACAGGACGTGACCGCTTTCAGGGATCAAATCCTGGGCAAGAAACGCTACCCCACCCACTCGGTCGGCGCGGAGGCCCTGTTGGTTTACGCCAATCCTGTGGGACGCATTCAAACGGTGAACGGCGCCGCCTATTTGGAACACTCGGCCTCGAACATCACCCTCACCGGGGATTTGGCGGGCGACGTGTATTGCAACCTCTATGTGGAAGCCGCCAGCTATCCTATGGATCAGCCGGGCCTTTTTGTGGAGGTGGACGGCGCCATGCAGTATTACCCGCTGAACCGGACGGAGGAATATGTGCGGGTGAAGGTGGCTTCCGGCCTCAAACCGGGCAGGCATACCATCGCGATTTCCAAGAGCACCGACGCCAGGAACGACAGCCTTTTCCTCTATTCGGTCACCTATTCCGGCTATTTGGAAAAGAGCCAAGGGGCCGCCCGCCGCATAGAGTTTCTGGGGATTCGATTACGGCCGGCGCGGGTGTGTATCATCAGCAAAACGAGCCCGCGCTGTTTGCCCGTTACGGGCTGACCGCCTCGTATTTCAGTTATGCCAACCGCACCGCCGACCTTTTGGGCGCCGATTATTATGCGGTGGCCAACGGCGGCTGGCAGCTCTGCTATACGGTGAGCCCCAGCTACACCATCCAGCGCATCTATCCCTACGCCACCATGCGCGACACCACCTCTGCCGGCCGTTATGATTTTTCTTGGAAGCCGCAGGTGGTGGTGATCAACCTGGGTACCAACGATTGGGCACGCACCCAAGCCGAGATTCAGGAAAATGTTCGGGGGCTTTTGGCGCTGGTGCGCCAGAAAACCCTGACGCCGCCATTGTATGGGCTTACGGCGCCATGGATCACGACCATCCCAGCGTCGCGTGGATCAAGGCCGCTGTCGAAACGTTTGCACGGCAGGATAAAAACGCATATTTTGTGCATCTGCCCGAGAACACATCGGGCTGGGCGAACCACCCCAATGTGCAGGGACAAACCGCGATTGCCGAAGTGCTCGCAAAAGAAATCCGGGCCATTATGGGCTGGTAGGGAGGGCACATTATGAAGAGAGTTCTTGCTGTTTTTGGGATTTTTGTGCTGGCCGTCCTCCTCTTTGCGCCTGCTGCCTTCGCGGAGGAGACTCCCGCGTTGACGGCGCGGTCCGCTCCAGGGGATAACGGGGACATCTCCGTTACCTTCTCCCTTGGCTCACTGCCGGAGGGAACCGGCATCTCTTACGCCCAAATCGAGCTTTCCTTGCAGCCGGGCGATTTCAGTTTGCGGGAAGATTCCTTTTCCTGGCTGCCGAAGGATGCGGGGGTTTTGGTGTCGCCGCAGTGGAATTCGGGCCGCCTTCTCCTGCTTCTGGAGCCCCAAAATGCCGCCTTTGCGGGACTTGACGCACAGCCGTTGTTTTCACCCGGCTGCAAAATAAAACCGGCGGCAAAACCGGCCCGGTTTTCCAGGTCACTTACATTTTAATCGATCGGGCGGGCAAAGAAACCCTGTATACCGGGCTTTGCGAGACGTCCGGTCAAAACCAGCCGGGTTCTTCCGGCGAGGACTCCTCCCCTTCAGGGAGCGGGCCCTTCCGGTTTCCCCGGACCTATCCTCTCCTGTGGAAGGCACGGGCGCGGGGGTCGATCTCTCCCGTCAAAATGAGGATATCGGCGCCGCCATATCCGGCTGGGTCTATCCGCTCGTGATCGGCCTGGCCGTCTGCCTTCTCGCCGCGGCTGCGGTGATCGTTTTGATCCTGCGAAAAAAAGAAGAAGGCCGAGGTCGGCGCGGAGAACCCTCCCGAAGAGCTGTAACGTCCCCAAACAGCCCCGTGCATATCGAAAGACAGTCCCTCTGTATGCTCTGATTATCCATATGGATCTGAAGGCGCAAACGGTTTAGCCGTCTGCGCCTTTCATACGTTCCGTCCTCGTGGGATACTCTCTGTGTTCCTGCTCTTATGGCCTGCAAAGCGAGGAAACGGCATGGCCCTATGCCATGCCGTTTCCCGAAAACAGGTTTATACTGTTTTATGCCGTTTTGCCGTCCCTTTTTGGTTAGCCTAAACCGACTTTTTTCCGCTTCGCCGCCGTAAGACCGGAGACAGCCGCGAGGGAGAGCGCCGCCAGCAGAAGGACAGCCGTGGAACCCGGAACGCCCGTATCGGGAGATCCGGGGTGGTGGGCTCTGATTCCGATCCGATCCCGGATCGGAGGAAGGCGGTTCCGGGATCTCCGTGTACACCGCCTGGACCGTCATGCTCTCCTGGACATTGGTGAAATCCCGGTCCCAGGCGGTGGTGAAGCCGTCTCTCGACGGCAGCGCCGGGGCTTTCGAGGTGATATCCTCACCGGCGTACACCTCGGTCACGGTTTTGATGACGGTATCGTCGTCATCCACAAAGGTGACGGTCAGGTTGGCGAAAACCGGCCCGTTTTTCTCGTTGGTGCCGGCCCAGCGGAAGAGCTCCTCCCGGAATTCCTCGCCGTACGGTCCGATGATCTCGTTGAAAGCGTCGAGCATCTCCCTACCGCGGGGGGCGCTGCTAAAGTCGAGAGTGTCAAGCCCTATGACGTCCTCCAGGGCCACATCCGCGTCCCCGTCATAGCTCCAGAACAGGGGCAGGCCGCCGTTCTCCGCCGCAAAGGCGCTGACAAAGTCCAGCCGGTCCGGATAGTCCGTGTAGCCGATGAAGGCGCCGATATAGGGGACGGGCGTGTCGCCGGGGGGTGGCCCCGGGTTCCTTATAGGCGACGCTGCCGGCGGCGTAGCAGTTGATGAAAAGTCGTACTCGTAGGCTTCCCCAAAGAAGCCGCCGACATCCTCCGCCCCTTCCACGTCGCCGAGGGCGTAGCAGTTGAGTATCAGGTTGCCGCCGCAGCAGGAGGAATCGCCGACGAAACCGCCGATGTTGTTGCCGTATACCTCATCCCCGACCGTGATCCCGCCGGAGGCGTAGCTGTTGACGAAGCGGTTGTCCTCGTCGATGGATCCCAGCAGGCCGCCGAGATCGCGCGCTTCGGTGCTGCCGCCCTCCGGGGCCGCGGCGGAGATGGCCACGCCGGCGTGGCTGTTCCGGACGGTGTTATAATCTTCAAAGTAGCCGGCCAAACCGCCGAGCGCACGCATATACGGCGCCGTCGCCTGGATGCTGCCGGAGGCGGCGCAGCCGGTGAAGGCCGAGTCATAATCGATGTACCCGGCCAGGCCGCCGGCACACCCGGTCTCTTCCGCGGCCTTAAGCACGAGCTCCACGTCGGCGGAGCATTCCGTTACAGTGGAGCCGTCCAGATACCGGCCAGGCCGCCGACCCCATAGACATTCTCCGCCGTCAGTTGGATCCGGCCGGTGACGGAGCAGCCTTGGAGGATGACGTTGTGGCCTTCCCCGATGAGCCCGCCGATGGAATCCAGGTCGCCGGACTCGTTCTCCATTTCAAAGAGGATATTCCGCAGATGCAGGCCGTCGATGACCACGGCCTCGGCCCCCTGGACCAGCGGGGCGCCGAGGCCGGTGACGGTGTGCCCGCCGCCGAAAATATACACGCCCGCTAACCGGCCGATGCCGTCCCAGTCTTCACCGGTCATGTCGTGTCGGCCGTGATGCGGATCACAGTGGCGTCATCCGGCTGACCGTTTTCGTTGACCTCGGCGGCGAAATTCAGGAGCTCCTGTTTCGTCGAAATGGCCACGCCCTCCGTCGTGTCCAGCTCGCTGACCGTCAGGACACAGGTGCCGCCGACCTGGCCCAGATCAGTCGTAGCATAGCCGTGGGCGAGGATGCGGTAGTCCCCCGCCGCCTCCGGCCGGAAAAGCAAGATGGTTGTGCAGCTGGGGCCATCGGCATAGCCCGCCTTGTACATAATCAGATCGTCCTCTTCCGAACCGGTCAGCAGGGCAATTTTAACCGTCTTCCAGTCGCAAGGTCCTCATTTTCTGCTCACGGATTGCCTTAAGGTTGGCATTCTGTGACCTGGAATCTGGTGTTATGAGACCATACCGCGATACGAAAAGCAGGCGGCGCATCGATCGATGCGCCGCCTGCTGTATGGGGAGGGTTATTTGCCGTAGTAGGCCTGCAGGTAAAGCTCCTTGATCTCGCTCATGAGCGGGTAGCGCGGGTTAGCGCCGGTGCACTGGTCATCGAAGGCATTTTCGACCATTTCGTCGAGGGTGTCGAGGAAGGTCTGTTCGTCGATGCCATAGTCTTTGATGGTTTTCTTGATGCCGACCTTTTCTTTGAGATCTTCGATCGCGGCGAGGAATTTCTCGAAGGTATCCTGGTCGTTTTTGCCCACGATACCGCAGTAGTGGGCGCATTCCACATAGCGGGGAGGGTGTGGGGATAAGCGTACTGCGGGAAGGTGCCCATTTTGGTGGGGGTCTCAGACGCATTGTAGCGCATGACATCGGTGAGGATCAAGGCGTTGGCCACGCCATGGGGCAGGTGGTGGTAGGCGCCCAGCTTGTGAGCCATGGAGTGGTTGAGGCCCAGGAAAGCGTTGGCGAAGGCCATACCGGCCAGGCAGGCCGCGTCGGCCATCTTCTGCCGGGCAATGGGATCCTTGGCGCCGTTTTCATAGGCGGAGGGCAGGTAAGTCAGCACGCTTTCATGGCCTTGAGGGCCAGGCCGTCGGTGTAGTCGCTGGCCATGACCGAGACATAGGCCTCCAGAGCGTGGGTGAGGACGTCGACGCCCGAGGCACTGGTCAGGCCCTTGGGCTGGTTCATCATGTTGTCCGCGTCCACGATGGCCATGTTGGGCAGGAGCTCGTAGTCGGCCAGCGGATACTTGACGCCGCAGGAATCGTCGGTGATGATGGCGAAGGGGGTGACCTCGGAGCCGGTGCCAGAGGAGGTGGGCACCGCCACGAAATAGGCTTTTTTGCCCATTTCGGGGAAGGTATAGACACGCTTGCGGATGTCCATGAAGTCCATGGCCATGTCCTCGAAATTGGCTTCCGGATGCTCGTAGAGCACCCACATGATCTTGGCGGTGTCGATGGCGGAGCCGCCGCCCACGGCGATGATGACATCGGGGCCGAAGGCGGTCATGGCCGCGGCGCCCTGCTTGGCGCAGGTGAGGGTGGGATCGGGGGCTACCTCATAGAAGCAGGTGTGCTGGATCCCCATCTCGTCCAGCTTCTCTTCGATGGGCTTGACGTAGCCGTTTTGATACAGGAAGGTATCGGTGACGATGAACGCCTTTTTCTTGTGCATGATGGTGCCGAGCTCGTCGAGTGCGACGGGCGTGCAGCCCTTCTTGAAGTAGACCTTCTCGGGTGCGCGGAACCACAGCATGTTCTCGCGGCGCTCTGCCACGGTCTTGACGTTGATCAAGTGCTTCACGCCCAACGTTCTCGGAGACGGAGTTGCCACCCCAGGAGCCGCAGCCCAGCGTCAGGAAGGAGCCAGCTTAAAGTTATACAGGTCGCCGATGCCGCCGTGGGAGGACGGGGTGTTGACGAGGATGCGGCAGGTCTTCATAGCCGCGGCGAAGCGGCCGATCTTCTCCTTTTCGTTCACCGCGTCGATATACAGGGAGGAGGTGTGGCCGTAGCCGCCGTCAGCGACGAGCTGTTCCGCTCTTTTTCACCGCGTCCTCGAACGAGTCCGCCTTGTACATGGCCAGCACAGGGGAGAGCTTCTCGTGGGCGAATTCCTCTTCGATGTCCACGCTCTCCACCTCGCCGATGAGGATTTTGGTCTCCTCCGGCACCTTTACATCCGCCAGGGCGGCGATGGTGTGGGCTTTCTGGCCGACGATTTTGGCGTTCAAGGCGCCGTTGATGATGATGGTCTTGCGGACCTTCTCGGTTTCCCGGGATTCAGGAAATAGCAGCCTCTGGCCGCGAACTCTTTTTGACGGCGGCATACACCTTCTTGTCCACAATGACCGACTGCTCAGAGGCGCAGATCATGCCGTTGTCAAAGGTCTTGGAGTGGATGATGGAGTTGACAGCCAGCAGGATGTCAGCGGAGTCGTCGATGATGACGGGGGTGTTGCCGGGGCCGACGCCCAGGGCGGGCTTGCCGGAAGAGTAAGCCGCCTTGACCATGCCGGGGCCGCCGGTGGCCAGGATGATGTCCGCCTCCTTCATGACCTCGTTGGTCAGCTCCAGGGAGGGGCACGTCGATCCAGGCGATGATGTTCTCGGCGCGCCGGCCGCCACCGCCGCCTCCAGGACCACACGGGCCGCCTCGATGGTGCACTTCTTGGCACGGGGATGGGGCGAAATGATGATGGCGTTGCGGGTCTTGAGGGCCAGCAGCACCTTGAAGATCGCGGTCGAGGTGGGGTTGGTGGTGGGGATGACTGCCGCCACCACGCCGATGGCTCCGCGATCTTCTGCACCCCGAAGGCCGGATCGCTCTCGAGTACGCCGCAGGTCTTGGTGTTCTTATACTGGTTATAAATATACTCAGCGGCGTAATGGTTTTTGATAACCTTGTCTTCCACCACACCCATGCCGGTCTCCGCCACCGCCATCTTGGCAAGCGGGATCCGCTGCCGGTTGGCTGCCATGGCCGCGGCGTAGAAGATGTTGTCCACCTGTTCCTGAGTATAGGTGGCGAACGCCCGCTGTGCCTCACGCACCTGCCGCAGCTTTCATTCAGCGCGTCCAGATTGTCCACCAGGGGACGGCCTTTTGATCCTTTTTCTCCATGATCGGGTTCCTCCCATTTTTTGATTGTACTTGACTGCTTGCCCACAAACTCATAAATTGTTATTTTTTAACAACTTCATTATACGGCATCCGCCGCCCGCTGTCAATCCCGGTATATTCACAGTATTACACAAGAAATAGACTTAAAATTTGGGCGGTTCGCTCATATATAGCCAGCCGAAGCGGCCGAAAAGAGGTCGAGTCCGCTTCCATTTTAGCAAAGAGCGTCGAGTTTAGCAAGCGGAAACGGGAGGGAAGGACGAAAAACAGGGCAGGTTCCGGAGGAACCCGCCCTGCTCAAGAGAGACGGATTTATTCGTACGCGACGACATCCAGCCATTTCATCAGGAAATCCTTTTCCTCGGGGATTTCCTCGGTCAGGCGGGCGGCGGCCACGATGGGCAGCCACTCCTGCACGTACCGCTTGCTGGTCCCGGTCTTTTCGCAGAAAAGGTTGAGGTACTTTTCCGCAATATCCGGCATTTTCAGGCAGAGGAGCAGATAGGTTTTGCCCACATCGGCGCTGGCGTTGCCCTGGCGGGCGGCGACCCAATCGACGACATAGGTGCCCTTGTCGCTGAGGATGATATTTTCCGGCATGAAATTACCGTGGCAGAGCTTGACGTGCTTGGGCATACTGTCCAGGCGGGTGAGCAGCTCGTATTTTTGACGTCGTCGATGCAGTCGAGGGAATTGATCAGGCGGTTCAGCTTATCCTTGAGTTTGCTGAGCTTCGGGGTGATCTTTGGAATGGATCTCGAGCTGGATATCCAGCATCTGCTCGATATAGCGGTCCATATTGGCCGGATCCTTCTTCATCCGGTCGGCCAGGGTTTCGCCCTCGATGCAATCCATATGGATGGCCCAGCGGTTGCCGATGACCGACACCTCATGGATGACGGGGACGCGCAGCCCGGTCGCCTCAACGCGGGAATGGGTCAGTGCTTCATAGAGAGCGGCGGTTTTGGCCGTCCCCTCTTTAAACAGCTTCACGGCCATATTGCCGACCTTGTAGATGTCAACGGTATCGCTGGTGGAAATCAAATTGGTCAGTTCCATGCTGGTGTACTCCCTTCGCGGCTGCGGATTGCGCATCCATTCTATTCGGATAACCGGGATTATCCATCTATATTATACAACATGGCGCGGCAATGTAAAGGGGTTTTTGTGACGATTTCGTAAATTTGTCCAATCGGAGAGGGATTCCGTCTTTTTGTGTGGAACCGATCCGCTCCTTCCCGGAATAACGGCCGCCGGGGGACGAGCGCCGGAACAGGGGATACCGTCCGCGGAAGCGGGACAAAATAGACGGATCCGGCGGGTAAAACGCAGGGAATCTGGACAAAGGGGAAAAATTGACCGCCGCTCTTTGACAGGGGGACGGGATCTTGATACACTGAGGATAATCGCCGGGGAAGAACGACCACCCCCTGCTTGAGGAGGATGTGACATGACGCCGATCCGTCTGATCGCCGCCGATATGGACGGCACCCCTGCTGGATTTCCCGAAGCGCCTGCCGGCGGGGATTTTTCCGATGATCCGGGAGCTCACCGGCCGGGGGTATCCGGTTCGTCATCGCGAGCGGGCGCCAATATTATAACCTGGAATCGCTGTTCCGCCCGGTTGCGGACCGTCTGACTTTCGTGGCGGAAAACGGCGCGGCGGTGTTTGAAAAAGGGGAGCTCCTCTTTTATGACGAAATGCGGAAGGAGGATGTGCGCTCCCTGATTGCCGAGAGCACCGCGCTGCCTGGCGCGGTGCCCGGCCTCTGTGGGGTGCTGGCCACCTATATCGAACGGGAGGATCCCGCTCTGGAAGAGCAGGTTCGGTTGTATTACGACCGTTTGGAGCATGTGGAGGATCTTTACGGGGTGCCTGGTAAGGACCGGATCTGCAAGGTGACGATTTACGTGCCCGGATCGGCGGAAGAGGCGGTGTATCCGGCCTTGTGTGCACGGTATCCGACCTCAAGGTGACGCTGTCGGGCGAGCACTGGGTGGATGTGAGCAACCCGTCCGCCCACAAAGGGAGCGCGCTCGCCTTTTGCAGCGGCGGGACGGGATCTCTCCGGATGCTTGCATGGCCTTCGGCGATTACCTCAACGACTGTGAAATGATGGAGGCCTGCGGGCAAAGCTACGGCATGAAAAACGGCCACCCCGAGCTGCTGGCCCGCTGCCGGTTCGTCACCGGCAAAACCAACGACGAGGACGGGGTGTGCGACACCTGCGGCAAGTGTTCGGATTGGCCTGAAACAACAGCACGAAGCCCCGGCCCAGCCGGGGCTTCGTTTCTATCGAGGCGGCCTCATCAGGGGCTGCTGCGGGGCCGGATCGGGAGGCATCCGGCCTATCGTCGTCCAATTCGACCCGCTTTAACTCTTTCCGGCGGAAAATGTCGTACAGAGCGGGTACGATAAAAAGAGGGTCAGCAGAGTGGCGTAAGCCAGGCCCGCGATGATGACCACGGCCATGGGCTGGAGCAGGTCGGCTCCCTGTCCCACGGCCAGGGCGGTGGTGAACAGGCCCAGAATGGTGGTCAGGGCGGTCATCAGGATGGGCCGGATCCGGCGGCGGCCGGTCTCCACGATGGCGTCCCGTTTCTCCATTCCTTCCAGGCGGAGCTGGTTGACCGAATCGACAAAGACGATGCCGTTATTGACCACCACGCCCGAGAGGACCAGGAAGCCCAGCATGGCCACCACGCTCAGATCGAAGCCCAGGATCCACAGGGCCAGGAAGCCGCCGGTGAAGGCCAGGGGAATGGTGAACATGACGATGAAGGGGGAGAGCAGGGACTGGAACTGGGCGGCCATAATGGCGTAGATGAGGACCAGGGCCAGCAGCACCATGAGCACTAGATCCCGCAGGGTGCTGTTGATGGTTTCGTTTTCACCGGTCAGCGTGACCCGGTAGCCTTCCGGGACGGTATAGCCGTCCAGTTTTTTCTGAACCTCCCGGCTGACCAAAGCCGATGTTGTGGTCCGGATCGATTCAGCCGTCACCGACAGGGTGCGGACCCGGTCGGAATGGCGGATGGACTGGAGCCCTCGGCATCCTCCACCCTGGCGATATCCCCGAGGGGGTGACGGACACCCTCCCTCGTCGGTCTTGCCGGTCGGGGAAGGCGAGAAGCCCGTCTCTGTTCAGCTGGTCCTCCTCTGCCCGGACCACCACCACCGGCATACCGCCCGCGTCGGCGGACAGGGTAGTGGCGGTGGATTCAGTCTGCAGGGCCCCGGCGATGCTCTGGTACACCTGGGCCACTGTCAGGTTGTAGGCGGCGGCCTTTTCCTTATCCACCGTGATGCGGATTTTCGGGACTTGTCTTATCCATACCGTCCGAGATTTCGGCTGTGCCGGGGGTTCCTTCCACCAGAGCGGCGATGTCCCCGGCGATCCGCCGCAGGGTGTCGAGGTCGTCCCCGGTGATGTCGATCTGCAGCCCTGAGCCGGCCATGGCGGAGATATCCATTCCGGATCCGGAGGCAGTGATCTCACAGCCCATGTCCGGGGCCTCGACGATCCGGCTGGGGAAATCTCCTGGCTGGTACCCCGCTTGCCGTCGGTGAGCAGGACGTACATCGTCACCGCCTGGTCCCGCCCTGCATCGCGCCGACGGTCTGGACCCCCTCGATCCCCTGGATCCGTCCGATCACCTGGTCGCTGATTGCCTGGGTTTCGGCTGCGGAAGTACCATCAGGAGTGGTTAGAGATACGGAAATCTGGTTGGAGTCGGTGTCGGGCATGAAGGCGGTGCCCATCCGGGTGACACCAAAAACGCTTACCCCCCAGCAGCACCGCCGCGCCGATCAGTACAGGTGCCTTGTGCCGCAGAGTGAAGGAGAGGGAGCGGGCGTAGCCGGACACGAATTTGCCGAACAGGCCTTCCGGCTTTGCTTCACCCGTCCCAGCAGCAGGGAGGAGAGAGAGGGGACTAGGGTTAGGGCGATGAGCAGGCTGGCCATCAGGGAATAGGCGATGGTCAGGCCCATGTCGGTGAAGAGCTGGCGGGAGATTCCCTCGGTAAAGACCAGGGGAAGGAAGACGCAGATGGTGGTCAGGGTGGAGGAAGCAATGGCCCCGGCCACCTGGGATGCGCCCTTTGACCGCCGCGTTCGCCGCGGACATCCCCTGCGCCCGCAGACGGTAGATGTTTTCAATGACCACGATGCTGTTGTCCACCAGCATGCCGACGCCGAGCGCCAGCCCCGCTAAGGAGATGACGTTGAGGGTGACGCCGGAAAAATACATCAGCACCACGGCGAGTACCAGGCTCAGGGGAATGCTGACCGCCACCATGAAGGTGGGTTTGACGCTGCGCAGGAAGAAAACAGGATGACGATAGCCAGCGCGCCGCCCATGAGCAGGTTTTGCAGCACCGAGCCGACCACGATGTGGATATACTGTCCCTGATCGTTCAGCGCGGTCAGATGCAGGCCGGATTCGGCGGCCTCCAGCTCTGCCATGGTCTCCCGGATGAGGTCGGAGACCTCCGTGGTGGAGGCGGTACTCTGCTTCTGCATGGTCAGCAGGACACCATCGTTTCCGTTGATTTTGGCGTAGGTCTCTCCAGCGTTGTCGGTCTCGAACACGTCGGCCACATCGGACAGGCGAATGGTGCCGATCTCCCCCGGCGGATACGGAGAACAGGGGCATCTGCTCCGCTTCGTCCACGCTGGAAAAGAGATCCCCCACCTTGACCGGAACCGTCCCGCCGTCCTCGGCAAGGCTTCCCGCCGGCATGGAGAAATTGTTGGCCGCCAGCAGGGTGTTGACGGTCTGCATGGTGACGAGACCATCCACCCCGGCCTGCTCCAAAGCGGTATCCCGGGAACTTTCGAATGTGGCGCGGGCCTGTTCCAGGGCGGCGGCGTTTTCTTCGATCTGTCGCTTGGCGTCGGCCAGGCCGGTCGAGAGGGCGATCTTGCCCTGCTCAAGCTGCTGTTCCCCGTTCAAGATCTCGTCGAGCCCGGCAGACAGCTCCGCCTGCCGGGCTTTGGCCTCGGCGATCCCCGCGTCGGCTTCTTCAATGGCGCCGTCCAGCTTGGCAAGCAGCTCTTCCACCGATCCGCGGATGTCCCCGGCAGTGCCGTCCAGCCCCGCCAGGATGGCGTCGGCCTGCTCGGGCGTAAGGACACCGAGCGCCTGCGCTTTCTCGAGCAGTTCGCCCAGCGGCCCCAGCAGCTCTGTCCCGCTCTGGGAGAGATTTCCCATCAGGTCCGCGGCCGCCTCCCGCAGGGCGGAAAGCTGGGTCTTGGAGCTCTCGGCGGTGAGCAGGCCGGCGGCGATGGTGGAAAGTCCCTGCTGGAGCTGATTTTTGCCTTGTTCCAGTTCGAGGCCGGCTTTGGTCAGCTCCTCGGTTTTGGCGGCTCTCTTGCTCAAAAAGCGGCCCGTGCCTCTTCCAGGGCGGTTTCTCCCCTCCCGGAGCTGCTCCTGGGCCTCGGCGAGCTTCTGGTCCACCGCTTCCAGAATACGGTCGTTGAGGGCGTCGATTTTCTGCTGGCTGAGGGACACCTTGAGCTGCCGCTCGATCAGCCCCATAGCCTCCACCGACGCCACGCCGTTCAGGCGCTCGAAGGCGGGGACCACCGTCTCGGAAACCAAGGGGGTGATATCCTTGGAGGATTTGCCTTCCACATCCACGCTGGCGATCATCACCGGCAGCATGTCGGGATTGATCTGCATGAGGATAGGGGTCCCTACCGCATCGTCCATGGAGGCGGTGGCGGTACCCATCTTGTTGTTCATATCGATAACGGCGCGATCCATGTTGGTGCCGTATTCGAACTCGAAGATCACCATGCTGGTGTTCTCCTGTGAGATACTGGTGACCGTATGTACGCCGCTGACGGTGGACAGGGCGCTTTCCAGCGGCTTGGTGACGCCGGTTTCCACCTTTTCGGGGCTGGCGCCCGCGTAGACGGTGACCACGGCCACGTAGGGCAGGTCCATCTCGGGGAGCAGGTCGGTGCGCATCTTGGTGAAAGAGATCACCCCGAGCAGTACCACCATCAGGGCGGCCAGGACAACGGTCAGGGGCTTCTTGACGCTGTAACGTGAAAACATGGCGGCTTCCTCGTTCCTATACAGATTCTTTTGCAGTGTACACCGCCCGCGGAAGAAAATCAACCGGGAAAATGTAAACATTTTCGGGAAATACGAAAAATCCCCCTTCCGCACAAACAGAAGGAGGATGGGGCTTCCGCAGAAAACAGCCGGACTCCGAATCACAGCCAGCCATCCCGCGCCGCCTTCCGATAGAGCACCGGCGTGATGTCCGGGTAGGTCAGATTCTCCGGCAGGCGGGTGAACAAGGCAGTTTCCGCTATCTCGCTCTCGGGCAGGCTTCCAATTTTATGGATGCGGGCGACGAACACCCTCCCGCCCGCGCCGGCGGCAGCGTCTCCGGCCCAGTAGTCGAAGGCCGGCCGGAGCTCGTAATCGACGGCCCCGGATTCTTCGAACAGCTCCCTTTCGGCGGCTTCGAGAGGCGTCTCACCCGGCTCGATATGGCCGCCCTGGGTCTCAAAGGTGCCCCGCCGCTTGTGCCGGCTGAACAGCAGTTTGCCCTCGTATAAGGAAAAAACCACGACATATGTGTAGGATTCCAGCGTACCGAGCGGATAGGTCCGGCAGTCCATGGCACCGGTTCCCCCTTCCGTTTGTCTTAGGTAAGCGCCGGATTTCAGCGTTTGCCTATATGGGACAGGATACACCGGATGGGCACGGCCGTCAAGTTGCGATAGAAAAAGCGTGGGCGAAGCCCCACGCTTTTTCTTCATAGAAGCCAGGGCCGTGTTAGAGCCCCAATTCTCCATATACCTGCCGCAGGGGTCTCGCGGATTGATGGAACTTGGCGGTTTCCTCCTCATTCAAAGGAGGAGAGCACCCGCCGGATGCCGTTTCGGCCGACGATGCAGGGAACACCGGTGAAAACATCGCTTTCCCCGTATTCCCCACGCATCATGGCGGAGACGGTCAGCACGCTGTTTTCGTCCCCGAAAATCGCCGTGTGATGCGGACCAGGGCCATGCCGATGCCGTAATAGGTGGCGTTTTTCGCCTGGACGATCCGTTGGGCCGCGCTCCGGACCTCCTCGCTGATCCTTTCCATGTCCTCCACCCGGCAGCGTCCTCCCGAATCCCGGCAGACGTCGAGGATGGGTTTGGTGGCCAGCATGGCCTGGGACCAGGGACGAATTCGCTGTCCCCGTGTTCCCCCATGACGTAGGCGTGCATGTTCCGGGGATCGACGGCGAAATATTCCCCCAGCAGATACCGCAGCCTGGCCGTGTCCAGCGCGGTGCCGCTCCCAGTACCCGGCGGGGATTGAAGCCGGAGAGGGCGCAGGTGATGCGGGTCATGATATCGACGGGATTGGTCGCCACCAAAAAATGCCGTTGAAGCCGGATTCGGTCACCGGCCCGACGATGGAGCGGAACACCTTGGCGTTGCGCTGAAGCAGGTCCAGCCGGGATTCCCCGGTTTCTGGGCCACGCCGGCGCAGATGACCACAATATCGGCGTTTTCACGGTCCGGGTCGGCCCCGGCGGTGATCTTCATATGGGAAAGGAAAAGGCCAGGCCGTGATTGAGATCCATCGCCTCGCCCTGGGCCCGTTCCCGATTGAGGTCGATGAGCACCAGCTCATCACAGGCGTTTTGGTTGAGCAGGGCGTACGCATAGCTCATACCAACCATGCCGGTGCCCACCAGCACCACTTTGCGGTTGTCTTTTGACATATCCATTCCTCCCATGACAGCAGCCGGTCCCGCTTTAGTATACGCGGCAAAGCGGCGGGTTATACGGATCATCAAAGAGTTGTCAAAGCCGGTTTTGGGCCAATCCCGTATATCAGCCCGCAGCGTTTCGGGCAGGGTGTACACGTCATAGGAAGGCCGGCCGAGATAGAACCCCTGCAGGTAATCCACGCCGTTTTCGATCAGGACCCGCATTTCTTCCCGAGTCTCCACCCCTTCCGCGATGACGGCGATGCCCCGTTCGCGTGAGTAGGAGATCCAGATTTTGCAGCAGCTTAAGGCGGCTTTGATCGATATCGATATGCCGGATGATGGACATGTCCAGCTTGACATACTGCAGCAGGGTGTCTACCAGGATGGCCTCGCTGTTGTAGCCCATGCCGAAATCGTCAAGCGCAAGTCCGGCGTTCCAACGGCCGGCGAGGCGAGCTTATGCTGCATGGCATCGCTGTCCGGCCGTTCTTCCTCCGTCAGTTCCATGACCAGCCGGTTCAGATAAGGCCCGTATAGGCGCTCGATTTCCCGGATATCCGGCTCAGACAGGGCCTGGCTCGCAATGGAGTTGACAAACAGGCGGCAGCCGGTCTGGGAAAAGGGCTGGGTGGTGAAGCAGGCGAGTACCTGGAACCAGGTGAGGCGCTCGATCTGCGGCAGCATGGACTGGGACCTGGCCAGGGACAGGAGCTGTTCGGGGTGCTGATGGCGTCGCTCTGCGGACGCATCAGAGCTTCATACGCGAAAATGTCACCCGTCGCGGCATCCACAATGGGCTGGAACTGGTACCGGATAAGGGACCGCTCGATAATGGTATTGAGCGTTTCTTTGCCCTGCAGCAGGTACCGTTCCCGGTCGTAGGTCTCGCGGTCGAACTCCTTGAACCGGCCCTTGTCGGTGCGCTTGACCTTGTACATGGCAAAATCGGCGTAGCGGATCAGTTCCTCATAGTCGGCGGAGTCGTCCGGATACCAGGAAATCCCCGGATGCCCGGACGTGCATGCTTTCCTGGCCCGGCAGCAGTACGATGGTATCGAGCAGCCGGCTGTGCAGGCTGCGGACGATGTTGCGGATTTCCTCTTTGGATGCGCCGCCGTACAGGAAGACGAAAAACTCGTCCCCCCCGACATCCGCGCGACCACGGCGCGCCCGGGCGGCGGCCAGCAGGGCATCGGCTGCACAGCGGATGTATTCGTCCCCATAGTCGTGCCCATAGGTATCGTTGATGTATTTGAGGTTGTCGAGATCGATCATCATCAGAGCGCCGGTTTTGAGCAGGGCGGGGGAGCGGAAAAGGCCCTGCATGGTGTTGTGGAACGCCCGGCGGTTATAGATGTTGGTCAGCAGGTCGTAGTCACGATCGTGTTCGATCTTCCGCTTCTCGGTGATTTCCGCGGTGATGTCGGTGACGACGCCGAGATTCCGTTCGGATCCCTCGACCACCTTCAGCCGTATCCACCGGGGGCGTAATCCGGCCCCACCCGGAATACATAGGTACCGCTCTGCGGGTCGGCCTCCTCCGCCTGGTCTATCAGCGGGTGGAATAAGCGTTCGAGCTCGGCGTCCGTCAGGCTGTGGCTGTCGTTCTCCGGCTGAAGGGCCAGGATATCAAAGAAGTGGTCGGTCACATAGACGATCCCGGCTTTTCGATCATATTCGAAGGCTGCCCATCCACGCCGGTGAGTTCCAGTATCTTGGACAGGCGGGAAGCGGAGTCGGACACCTTTTGGCTTAACAGCTCGATGGCGTCGGAGAGCTCGTCGATCTCGGTGATCCCCAGCCGCTTGAGACGGATAACGCGGTTCGGGTTGCTCTCCCGCAGCTTCTGCGCGAGATTGGTGACCGGCTTGGTGATAATCTTGGCGGCCAGGAGGATGCTGGCGATTCGAGGACCAGGGAAATACCGAGCGACAGCAGGATGGTCCGCTGCAGCTTCAAGGAGGCGTCCAGCAGATCCCGGCGATAGACAGGCCGGTCAGCACCCACTGGTCGTCTTCGAACGGCGTGTGGGTATTGTAAAAAAAGCTTCAGCGTGGCGGTCTGGCCGTCGATGTCCCGGTCGCCGCTGTCGGGCGAAACGACGGTATAGGCGCCGGTATGGGCGCTGCTGGCCGAAAAGGCGAAGGGCCGGTTTCCTGGAGCTGCATGAGCAGGGGAGCCGTTTTTCGCAACGGGCTCGCAGGTATAGGCCGTGCCGTCCGTCTGGGAGGCGGAGCGGACGGCCAGCAGATACCCGCCGCGGTTATCCGCCTGAAGTTCGTCCGACGGCAGCCATTTCCGTAAATAGTCAATGGAAATTTCCACCCCCAGAACCCCGATCGGGGTTCCGTCCCCGTAAAGCAGGGGAAGGGGAATAGGTAATGATCTGGGTGGAATCGTTTTTCGTTTTCCTGGCCGTTGAGGTAAAACGGCCGGCTCCAATAGCCGAAGTCGGCGGCATCGAGGCCGCGGTCCTTTTTCGCGGCGAGGAACGGTTTGTAGTAGTAATCGTCAGTTTCATTCAAACCGAAGGAAGGCTGCCACAAGGTGTCCATGGGGATGTTGAGATATTTGGTGATCGGGGAGGGCCCCGGACCGCCAGCAGGTCGGAGTTGTCGCTGGGGGTGGAGCTGGGGTCGGAGTCCCGCAGATAAAGGCCGGCTTTTTGTCCTGAGTGCGGGCCGTCGAACACGATAAACGCGCCCGATACCGAATTGGTCCGCATCAGCGCCATCAGAGGGGAAGAAACCTGGCGGAGGAGCTCGTTGGTCACGTCGGCGTTGATCTCCAGCGCCTCGGGCCCGGCCTGATACCGCTCGAGCACGTCACCGGTCAGCTCAGTATGGTCTGCATGGGACCTGAAACATTGGACCAGCGCTGGATCATCTCGTTTTCCAGGTCGTTTTTGCGGCTGACGACCTTTTCGGCGAGGATATCGTAGGCATTCGCTTTCATCTGCTTGGTGGTCCCGCCGAACAAAATGACGCTGAAAATCAGTCCGGCCTGTATCAGCATGGCCAGAAGAAGGGAAGGGATATTTTTTATCAGGATGGTGTGCCGGCGAGTGCCCATGATATCACTTCCCGATCATAGCGTCGGAAGGGCCCGGGTAGCGGGCCGCCCGGGATACCGCCACTGCGTCCTTGTGTGTCCGATGTGGCAGGTTACTTGATGGACTCGTCCAGCGCCCGCTTCAAAGAAGAAAACCAGGCCTGAAAATTCTCGTCGTTGTCGTACTGTGCGACCGCCGCGGCACGGCTGACGCCGCTGCCGATCTTGTCCCGTATGGCGAGGCGGTCAGCGGCAGCCTTGTCGCTCAGGGAGGTTTCCAGCACGTTGCGCGCGCGTCGGTGCCGCCTTGGAAGGCTTTATTGGTATAGAGACGCCTGGTTGACGGTGTCCACCGCCACCCGCAGGGAGGCGCGCAGATTTTTCGGTCACGTCTTTTTGATCGATGACCGACAGCGCGGTTTCGAGCCGGGCGATGTCGTTGGCTTCCTTTTTGACGGGGAGATAGCCGGAAAGGCTGGAGAAGCGCAGGTTGCGCTCCGCCTCGGTAAACCATTTCAGAAAAACGACGCTCGCATATTCCTTTTGGGGGGTGGAGGTGGTGACCACCATGCCGGCGCCCTGCTGGACCGCAAAGTTTTCCCCGCCGGCGAAGGTGGGGGCGGGCAGGACCAGGGTTTCTATAGGATAGCTGTCTTCGTCATTCGTATTGACGGCCGTGGGGGAAAGTAGGTCGCGGAGGTGGAGGAGCCGACCAGGGCAATGAGATCGCCCACCTTCGCGTCATCGGGCGGAATCTGCCGTTGGCCGTGAAATAGCCTTTGATGTAAGGGACGTAATAGTGATCCCACAGTTTGCGGAAGACGGCCTCGTCGAGATGGAAGGTGACCTGGTTGCCGTCAACGGAGAAGATCTCGCAGCCGAGCTGTCGGGCCCCGATGATAAAGTAATTCGCCATGGCGTCCCGGCCGAACAAGGCTTTGCCGTCGTCCGGCAGGCCGGGGGGTCTGCGCATCGGTCCAGTTGTAGTAGGCTTCCGCCGTCTGCACAAGGCCCTCAATTGTGGAAAGGGCGTCCAGGGACGCGCCGGTCGCTGAAGAGAAGCGGTCCCAGTCGGTTTTGTTCAACATGAAGATCTCGGTGGATTTGGCGGTGGGAAAGATTTTGAGCTTCCCATCCGCACGCAGGCGCCCCTCGTCGATATAGGCGGGGATATACTCGCCGATTTCCTCGTCCGTCAGATACTGGCCGAGATCCGCGACCAGGCCGAGCGCGTCGATCTGATAGGCCGTGTCCGCGTAGGCGGCGAAAATATTCGGAACCGGATCGGTCCCCACTTTATTCTGGGCGGAATCGATGATGGCTTCAGTCAGCTTGGAAACGCTCCCTTGGTTGACGCCCTCGACGATGATCCCTTTTTCCCGGCCGACCGATTCGTTGAACTCGTTGATGAGCTGATCGAAGGCCGTTTTTTGCGCGCCGTTATAATAGTGCCATACATTGATGGTGACGGGCTCCCGGGGATCGAGAGAGACGCCGCCCTTTTGATCGGCGCAGCCTGCGCTAAACGTCAGCACCAGTGTGCCGGTGAGAAGAAGGGAGAGCCATTTTCTGCCGTGCTTTTTTCATGATGAGCCGCCTTTCCGCACCGACATGAACAGAAGGTGCGCCTGTTTATTCGGCAGAGGCGCACCCCTGCTGTTTTCATCCAGCAATATATCATTATAACCTCTATCACTATGCTGCGTCAACCGTCGATTTATGGGGGATGTCCCGCGAGGAGGGGGATAGTGTATCTTGGCGGCGGTACAGGTGCCTGGAAATCCAGCGGGGGCCGGTTATAAGGACCCGCGCCAGGCCCGGATATGGGTCTTGGTATCTGCGTCCACCCGGTGGGATTCCACGATTTTTGCAGGGCGCCGCGCAGGACGGGGATCCAGTGTCCCGCCCGACAGAAACGCCTCCGTCGGTTCGGGGAAACGGATATAGCACTCCGCCGCCGCCCAGGATACGGCGGTCCTGGCGGCCGTCCCACGGCAGTCCGTCCTGCCGAGCAGGGAGAGCACATCGGCCAGGTGCGCTTCGTCTATATAATACAGCAGCAGCATCACCACCCCGAACCGGACGGCGTATTCCCGCCGGCCGGTGACGTAGGGAAGAAGAAACGTCCACCAGGAATCCGGATCTTCCGCACGGCCTTGAGCCCCGCGCAAAAGCTGTCGCAGACCGACCAGTTGCTGATTTTGGGGACGAACGCGGCCGTCCGGTGCTGCCGTTCCCCCATGTCCATTTCCGCATACCCGATCACCATGCCCTGGAGGAGGATTTCCTCAAAGCTGCCGTCCGCCGCCCCATCCAGATAGGCGCGCCAATCCCCCCGGGACAGTTCCCGGGCGATGCGCCGCAGAGCCGGCAGACGGACGCCGAGCAGGGGGGTCCCTACCGGCAGCAGGCGGGCGGAAAAGGCGCGGTAGCCCGGGTCGGCAAAGGGATTCCAGCCGGGCACGAAGCTCCGAGTTCATTAGGATTCCTTCCTTTCGATGCGTCATGAAACGGCGGAAAAGGGGCGGTCAGCCGGTGGAGCGCCGATACCGGCCGGGAGTGGATCCGGTCTCCTTTTTGAAATACCGGATAAAATTGCTGACATCCCCGAAGCCGCAGCGGCCGGCGATGTCCGCCACATCATAATCGGTGGTGGTGAGCAGTTCACGGGCCAGGGCGATACGGCTCAGAAGGATGTATTGTTTGGGGCTGTAGCCCGTCCATTCCCGAAACGCGTGGGAGAGATAGGAGGGACTGAGAAAGGCATGGCGCGCCAGCTCGTCCATGGTCAGTTCCTCGGTGAAATGAGCGTCGATGTACCGCTGCGCTTCCAGGACCGGGCCGGCAGGGGTGGCCGCAGGCAGGGGGAAACGGCCCGGATCCTGCCGGTAACAGAGCACCATCAGCCGGCAGAAGAGCGCGGACTGGCTGATTCCTGAGAAGGGGCGAGGCACCCGGTCCTCCTCCGCCATCATATGAAAAAAGCCCTTCCAGCTCACGGCTTTCATCGGGCAAGCGGTGGCAAAACCCCGACGGGCGGCGGAGAAACAGGGATTTCAGCCGGGCATCCTCGAGCGCGTGGTCGAGCCATTCCCGGGAGAGTTGGAGCGTATACCGGCGGTAGGCACCTTTTTCCAGAGCCGTGCCGTGTTCCTCGAGGCGGCTGATGACAAACAGGTCGCCTGGCTGGCCGCCGTAGACAGAAGAACCGACCTGGACACGGACCTCTCCCGACACGATATACAGCAGTTGGTGCGCATTATGAAAATGCCGATCGAACCCAAGCGGAAGTTCCGAATATCGGCAGAAAAAGCGATCGGAGTCCATATCCGTCACGTCCTTTAAAAACCGATTTTACCTATTTTACCATTCCGGGCGCCGATTGGCAAGGCGTTTTGTACGGTATAATGATGTCACATCCGGCCGCGCTGAGAAAAAACCGGCCGATACCGAAAAGGGGAATCCACGTGCCGAAAGAACCGTTCCGCTATACATCGCTTGCCGAGGCGGGGGCTCGGGCCGCCGCGCTCGGCGTATCCCTCCCCTGTCGGAGGAGACGGCCCTTTGAGAGAGCCGCTGGAAGTGGCCGGGTATCGGCTGCACAACCGTCTGGTGATTCAGCCCATGGAGGGCTGTGACGGGACTCTCGACGGGAGCCCGGGAGAGCTGACGCGCCGGCGGTACCGCCGTTTTGCCGAGAGCGGCGCCGGTTTGATCTGGATGGAGGCGGTGGCCGTCGTGCGGGAGGGACGGGCCAATCCCCGCCAGCTTATGCTCACCCGGACGAATTTGGACGCGTTCAAGCGGCTGACCGAGGATATCCGGGAATGGGCCGTCCGGGCGACCGGCAGGGAACCGGTCCTCGTGATGCAGGCGACCCATTCCGGGCGCTATTCCAAGCCGGAGGGGGACCCTGCCCCTCGCATCGCGTGTCGGAACCCGCTGTTTGAGAAGGACATGCCTCTGCCGGACAGCTGTATCCTCTCCGACGACGAGCTGCGGGCGCTGCCCGAACGGTATGCCTGTTCCGCCCGTCTGGCGGAGGAGGCGGCTTCGACGGGGTGGATATCAAGGCCTGTCATCGCTACCTGCTCAACGAGCTGCTGTCCGCCCATACCCGCCCCGGGCCCTACGGCGGCAGTTTCGAGAACCGGACCCGTCTGCTGCGCGATGCCGTCCGGGCCGCTAAGGCGGCCACGGCGGGCGGGGCCTTTATCACCAGCCGCCTCAATGTGTATGACGGCTTTCCCTATCCTTACGGGTGGGGGGTGCTGCCGGACGGCGGCGTCGAGCCGGGCTGGAGGAGCCGAAGCGCCTGGCCGCGCTCCTGGTGCGGGAAGAGGGGGTGCCGCTGCTGAACATCACCATCGGCAATCCCTATGTCAATCCCCACGTCAACCGCCCCTATGACGACGGCCCCTACCCGCCGCCCGAACATCCCTTTGCCGGGGTGGCCCGCCTGTGCCGCTGCGTTTCGGAGATCAAGCGGGCGGTGCCGGGGGGCTGCGGTCGTGGCATCTGGGCTGTCCTACATGCGGCAGCTTTCCGGAAATCTGGCCGCCGGCATGATCGCCGCCGGTGGGGCCGACCTCGCGGGATTTGGGAGGCAGGCCTTCGCGTATCCGTCGTTTGCGGCGGATCTGCTCGAAAGCGGGCGGCTGGATCCGAAGAAATGCTGCATCTCCTGCGGCAAATGCTCGGCCCTGATGCGGGCGGGCAGTGTGGCGGGCTGTGTCGTGCGGGACACGGAGACCTATCTGCCGTATTACCGGCGGGACGTCGGCAGGGTTTTGAAAAAAGCGGAAGAGAATCCGCACCCAAAAAAGGAGTGGGCGAGATGAACAGGAAAATCGCGTCGGTAACAGGATCCCGCCGGGGGATCGGCCTAGCGATAGCCGAAGAACTGGGAAAGGCCGGATATGCCGTCCTATTGTCGGATATCGTCGACGCGGAGGAAGCCGTGCCGGTCATCGACCGCCTGCGCGAGAGGGGGATCGAGGCCGCGTATCTCCGGTGTGATATCAGCCGGGAGGAAGACCGCCGCCGGTTCGCCGCGGAGGTGCGGGAGCGGTACGGCCGGCTGGACGTCCATGTCAACAACGCCGGCGTGGCGCCCCGCGTGCGCTTGGATGTACTGAGACGACCGAGGAAAGCTACGACTTCCTCATGGATATCAACCTCAAGGGGACCTTCTTCATGTGTCAGGCCGCGGCGAACCTGATGCTGGATTTCCAACGGTCGGGTATCGGGGATTATACCCCCGGATCGTGAATATCGCGTCAATGTCGGCGTACACCTCGTCCACCAACCGGGGGAATACTGTATCAGCAAGGCGGGCATCTCGATGGTGACAAAACTGTTCGCCGACCGTCTGGCCGAATATGGTATTCCGGTTTTCGAAGTGCGGCCCGGCATCATTCTGACCGATATGACCGCCGGGGTGAAGGAAAAGTATGAAAAACTGATCGCCGGCGGCGTGACGCCGATCCGACGGTTCGGCCAGCCGAAGGACGTGGCCGATTGCGTGATGGCAGCGGTCAGCGGCCGGCTGGATTTCGCCACCGGACAGGTACTCAACGCCGACGGCGGCTTCCATATCCGCCGACTGTAAGGGGGACGACGATGACGAGGACGACGATGCGGGCAGGAGGGCAAATCCTGCCCCCTGATCACGCTGGATGCAGTGGTAGTCGGTTCCGGCTGTGCCGGTTTCAACGCGGCGGACTGGCTGTACGACCTCGGGCGGACGGATATCGCCGTTTTGACCGAAGGCGTCGATATGGGTACCAGCCGCAATACCGGCAGCGACAAGCAGACCTACTATAAACTCAGCCTTGCCAGCGACGGAGAGGACAGCGTCGCGAAAATGGCGGAGGATTTATTTGCGGGCGGCGGCGTCAACGGCGACACCGCTCTGGCCGAGGCGGCCTGTTCCGTCCGTTCCTTCATCAAGCTCGCCAATCTCGGCGTGCCCTTCCCCACCAATGCCTATGGGGAATACGTCGGATACAAGACCGACCATGACCCGCGCCAGCGGGCGACCAGCGCAGGGCCGCTCACCAGCCGGTATATGACGGAATGCCTGGAGAGTTCTGTACGGAGAAAAGGTATCCCCATCCTGGATGGTCTCTGCGCGGTGCGGCTGCTTGTGTCGGAAGAGGGAGTGGAAGGCCTGCTCTGCCTCGACCGGAACGCCTGCGGGGGTCCGGCCCGCGGGCTTACCGTGGTACGGGCGAAACGGGTCGTGATGGCGACGGGAGGGCCGGCGGGCTGTTATTTTGCCTCGGTGTATCCCGAGAGCCAGACCGGCATGACCGGCATGATGCTCGAGGCGGGGGCCGCTGCCTGCAATTTACAGGAATGGCAGTACGGTCTGGCCTCTACGTCCTTTCGATGGAACGTGTCCGGCACCTATCAGCAGGTACTGCCCCGGTATATCTCCATCGACCGGGAGGGGATAGAGCGGGAATTCCTGCCCGGGTATTTCACCTCTCCCCACGAAGCGCTCGACCGGGTATTCCTCAAAGGGTACCAGTGGCCGTTCGACACCGGGAAGATCGGCGGTTCCTCCCCTGATCGACATCCTTGTCCACCACGAGACCGCTGATCTCGGCCGGCGTGTGTATCTTGATTTCCGTAGCGATCCGGCCGGCCTGGAAAGGGGACTTGAGGGTCTGGGAGAGGAGGCGTACCGCTACCTTGCTCATTCCGGCGCGTTGCTGCCCACCCCCATCGCCCGCCTGGAAAAGATGAACCCCTGGCCATTGACCTGTATAAACGGCATGGTATCGACCTGTATGCCGAGCCTCTCGAAATCGGGGTGTGCGCGCAGCATCACAACGGCGGGATCGCGGTGGATGCGGATTGGCAGTCCGGGGTCCGGGGCCTGTATGTGGCCGGGGAGGCCGCCGGTACCTTTCGGTGTCCGCCGTCCGGGCGGCAGCGCGCTCAATGCCGCACAGGTGGGCTCCTGCGGGCGGCGGAGCACATCGCCGACACCACCCGGCCCGATACCGCGCCCACGCCGGCGTTCGTCTCACTCGCCGAGAGGGAGGCGGAGGAGATGCTCGCGTTGTTTGACAGGGCGCTGCGGCAGCGCGGCGCCTCCTCCGTCCAGGAATGGCGGGAGGAGAAACAGCGGGCCATGAGCCTGTATGCCTGCCATATCCGGGATGAGAAAGGGATGGCGGAGCTGGAGGGCCGCCTGTCCGAAAGCCTGGCGCGCTTTCCCGAGGGTATCGCTTTGTCGGGTCCTGGGGAACTCTATGACCTGCTCAAAAGCCGGGATATCGCCCTGACCCAGCTCGCCGTCCTCTCGGCCATGCGGGCGGCCGCGGCCCGGACAGGCACACGGGGATCCGCCCTGGTGACGGAGGAGGGCGGGGAACGGGTACATCCCGCGCTGCCCGGCTACGCATACCGTCCGGAACCGTCCGCTCGGGGAAAACACGGCGCTCGTCACCGAACGGGCGGACGGGACGTTCCGTTCGGCGTTCCAGCCGGTCCGCCCGCTGCCTCATCCCGACGGCTGGTTTGAGACCGTTTGGGAGGAATACCGCCGCCGCACAGGCTGCCGGGGGGAGGTACGGGATGGCTGACGGGATCTTGCTGGCCGGTGAGGCGATGGGCCTGCTGACCGCACTGGAGGAGGGCCCTCTGGAGAAGGCGGAGACCTTCCGTAGCGCCGTCGCGGGTGCCGAATTCAACGTCGCGGTAGGGCTCTGCCGTCTCGGGCATCGGGCGGCCTATTTCACAAAATTGGGGACGACCCCTTTGGGCGCCGGATCCGAAAGGCGATGCAAGCTGAAGGACTTTCTGTGCGGGATGTCCATATGAGCGCAGAGCACCCAACCGGCTGGATGTTCAAATCTAAGACGGCGGCGGGAGATCCGGACATTTTCTATTGCCGCAGGGGATCGGCCGCCTCCTTTATTGGTCCGGAGGACGTGGCGGGGCTCGACTTCAGCGGGCTGTGGGCGTTGCATCTGACCGGGATTTTTCCGGCTTTGTCTGAGCACACGCGGGATGCCGCACTTTTTCTGCTCACAGAGGCGAAAAGACGGGGATGACGGTGTTTTTCGACCCCAATCTCCGGCCGCCGCTGTGGAAGAGTCCCGCGGATATGCGGGACACCCTGCTCGCGTTCGCCCGTGAAGCGGATGTGGTGCTGCCCGGGCTCGCGGAGGGCCGTTTCCTCACCGGTGAGACGGCTCCGGAAGCGATAGCGGAGGCTTTTCTGAAGATGGGGGCGCGGGCGGCCGTGGTTAAGACCGGGCCTGGCGGCGCCTATGCCGCCACCCGCTCCGAGTCGTTTTTCTGCCCGGCCTATCGGGTGGACAGGATTGTAGACACAGTAGGGGCGGGGGACGGTTTCGCCGCTGGCGTGATCAGCGCGCTGGGCGAGGAGCTTCCGCCCGGGAGGCGGTGCGGCGGGGTAACGCCATCGGTGCGATCCAGCTCGGTTTCCCTGGCGACAACGAAGGCCTGCCGGACCGGGAGACACTGGCCCTGTTTGAGCGGGATCACGGGATCCGGCAAAAGGAGGAATCTCATGGAAGCCTTGTTTGAACAGCTGCGGCGGCTCCGGCTGCTGCCGGTCGTCAGGCTCGAAGAGGCCGCCGCGGCTCTGCCGCTGGCCGAGGCGCTTGCCGCGGGAGGACTGCCCGCGGCGGAAATCACCTTCCGTACCCCGGCGGCCGCTGATGCGATCCGCCTGATCGCGGGGCGGATGCCCGCTGTCTGCATACTCGCCGGTACGGTTTTGACGGTGGAGCAGGCCCGTGCCGCCGTGGAGGCGGGCGCAAGGGGGATCGTCAGCCCCGGTACCAATCCGGACGTGGTGGCATGGTGCATGAACCATGGTGTTCCGGTTATCCCGGGATGCGCGACGCCGAGCGAGGTGGAAGCCTGTATCCGGATGGGCCTCGATATCGTCAGCTCTTTCCCGCCGAAGTGCTCGGCGGGGTGGCCATGCTGCGGGCGCTGGCGGGGCCGTATGGGCAGATGCGGTTCATGCCGACCGGCGGGATCGGGGAGCGGAATCTGGCCGCCTATCTGAAAGAGCCGAACGTCCTGTGCTGCGGCGGCAGCTGGATGGTGCCGTCCGACGCGCTGAAATCCGGGGATTTCGCCCGTATCCGGACACTCACCGCGCAGGCCGCGGCATGCCTGTAACACGCCGCGCGCGGCCGGGTATACCAGACAGTCCGATTCGCGCCTCTTCCGCTTCATCCTCACAGATTCCGGGGGATCCCCGGCGCGTCTTTTCCATGTTCCATGTGAAGAAATACTGGACGCGCATCCGCCGTATCGGATCGGTTTCATTCTCTATGCGCGGACATACCAGAAGAGCGCCCCCGTCAACCGGGGGCGCTCTTTTAGTGGCGCGGCTTCCTGTGTCCGCGTAGAGGCCCTATAAATTTCCCTTCCGATGGTTCAGCCGGAGGAAAAGCTTGCGCAGGCCGTCGGCGGGCACCACCAGGAAGGCCATCACCAGGACGAGGAGCAGCTCTCTGGGAGTCAGCCCGGCCGTGCGGAAGAGGCTGCCCCCGTAATAGATCAGGACGAGCTGGATGACCGCCACCATCGCCATGATCCCGACGAAGCCGGGGTTGCGGTGGATGTGGGCGAACAGGTTGACACGATGGGTGCGGGCGTTGAAGCTGTTGAAGATACCGGTGAAAATAAACAGGGCGAAAAACGCTGTCATCAGGTAGATCGGATCGGAGCCGTAACGGAACAGCGGCTTTACCCAATCCAGCTTGAGAAACGCCACCGACAGCGCGATGGTGAACACCCCCATACAGAGGATCTGGTGGAACATATAGCGGTTGAGAACCGGTTCGTCCCGCCGCTTGGGCGGTTCCTCCATATATTCCTCCAGGGGCGGCTCTCCGGCGAAGGCCAGCCCCGCGAGGGTATCCATGATGATGTTGATCCACAGCATCTGGATAACGGTGACCGGGGTATCGATGCCGATGAAGGGGCCGACGATGGAAATGCCCACCGCGCAGAGATTCATGGTGAATTGGAAGATGATGAATTTCCGGATGCTTTTGAAAATTGTGCGGCCGTAGAGGACCGCCTTGGCGATGGAGGCGAAATTGTCGTCGAGGATGACGATATCGCCGGCCTCCTTGGCCACCTCGGTGCCGCTGCCCATGGCAAACCCCACGTCCGCCTTTTTGAGGGCGGGGGCGTCGTTGATGCCGTCCCCCGTCATGCCGGCCACCAGGCCCATCTCCTGGGCCAGGCGGACGAGGCGGCTTTGTCCGCGGGGCATGGCGCGGGCGACCACCCGCAGGGCGGGCAGCCGGGCTTTGACCTCGCCGTTTGTCAGGTTTTCGAGCTCACTGCTCGTCATAACGGCTTCGGCCGGGGCTGTTCGCCTCGAGAAGGCCGGCCGAGCGGGCGATCGCGGCGGCGGTTTCCCGGTTGTCCCCGTCATCATCACCACCTGGATCCCGGCCTGGTGCACCTGGGAGATGGCGCTGCGCGCTTCGGGGCGCACCTCGTCCCGGATGCCGACGAGCCCGACGAGGACGAGGCGGGGAGAAGCCGCCCTGCTCCGATACGGGGGTTTCGGAAACCGCCAGGGCGAGAACCCGCATGGCATGCCCGGTCATCTCCGACCAGGCGGCACGCAGCAGCATGCCGCTGTCAAGCTTGCGCAGGGAACCCTTGTTGTCGATGTACCGGTCGCAGGCACCCAGCAGCTTTTCGGGTGCGCCTTTGATGAGGGTGACCCGCCGCACACCCGGGCCGTAGATTCCCCGCAGGAGCCCGGCGTCCGCGTCGCTGCCGGCGGCGATTTCGGCGGCGGCCCATTTCCGGGCGCTGTCAAAGGGGATGCGGGAGGTGACCGTATAGCCGTTCGGGAGGGTCTGCCGCCCGAGAATGTAGCTCATCAAGGCCCGGTCGGTGGCGTTGCCGCCGATCACCTCTCCCGCCGATGGCAGGCTTTCGTTGTTGTAATAGCAGGACAAGCGGGTCATCTCCCACAGGACCTTTTTCCGTCTCAGATCGGCCGCATCCCGGCACTCCCGCCGCTGCCGTCGACAAACCGGGAGACCTCCAGCCGTCCCCTGGTCAGGGTGCCGGTCTTGTCGGTAAATAGGATATTGAGGCTGCCGGAGGTCTCGATACCGACCAGTTTGCGCACGAGGACATGATCCTTGAGCATCCGCCGCATATTGGAGGAGAGCACCACTGTGATCATCATGGGCAGTCCCTCCGGCACCGCCACCACCACCACGGTGATGGCGAGGGTCAGGGCGTGGAGGATATGGGAGAAGACGAGGGAGGGCTGCTGGAACTGGGCGAGGATACGGGCGGTTTCAAAACCCTGATCCATAATGAAGGAGTGGAAGAGGTCGGCCCCGGCCACCAGTGCCGCCGCGATATAACCCAGGCGGCTGATGGTGCGGGCCAGGCCGGCCAGGCGGATCTTCAGCGGGCTTTCCCTCGTCTCCTCCTGGACCTCCCGGGCGAGGCCTCCGTAGAAGGTGGCGTCCCCGACCTTCTGCACCAGCATCATGCCGTCCCCGGAACAGACGATCGCGCCCCGGAACAGCCCGCTCCGGCTGAGGAGATCGCCGGACGCACCGTTCTCTCCCGGCTCTTTGACCGCTTCCCGGCTTTCTCCGTTGAGGGCGGATTGGTCGAGGGCCAGGCGGCCGGAGATCAGGATCCCGTCGGCCGGTATCCGTTCTCCCGCCTGCAGGTAGATGAGATCCCCGACCACGATCTCCCCGACCGGCAGCGCCACCGCCCGACCGTTCCGGCGGACGCGGCACTGGCTTTTGGCCGCCTCCTCCTGAAGCTTGGCGAAGGCGGACTCGCTGCCGTATTCCGACAGGGTGGAGACGAAGGTGGCGAGAAACACCGCGATGGCGATGCCGGCCGATTCATACCAGTCGAAATGACGGAACAGGAAGATGACGTTGATCGCCAGGGCCGCGAGCAGGATCTTGATGATGGGGTCGCCGAAGCTGCTCAGATACTGGCGGAAAAAGCTCTGCCGCTTTTTCTGCGTCAGTTCGTTGGAGCCGTGGAGCTCACGGGAGCGTGCCACTTCATCCGGAGTCAGACCCTGCAGGGAAGAGGAGGACGCGGCGGCATCCGCCGTTCCCCCCGTTCCGGCGGGCAGGGCGAGTTCCGTCCCGCTTCTTCTGATGCCCGCTGCGGTCTGTTTGTCCGGATACGCCTGATTCAACAAATGACCCACACTCCTTCTGGACATGTCGTATGGTCCAGTATATGCCCGTCCGTTGGACAATAGACCAAAGCCCCGGCTCCGCCTCTTCCCGCCGCTTCCCCGTCCTCCGGCCCGATTGCGGGCGCCTCCCGCATTTCCGGTCATTTTCCGCGCGGATCCCCCTGCCTTTTCCCGCCGTTTCCGACAAACGGACGGGGGACAAGCCCTATAATGGAAGGGCAGGAAAAACGCCGCGATGCCCCTTATACATAGACGGCCGGCAGGGCGGCGATTTCGCAGAATGTGGTGGTGAGGACGTTGAAGCAGAAAAACAACAGCGGGACGGCGGTGATGCCCCGGCATGCGTCCGGGGAAGAGAGCCTGCTGCGGCAGGTGCTGCTTATGGCGCTGTGGGGAATCGTGGGCGTGATCGTGCCCCGCGCGACGGTGTACGGCAGCCTCGCGCCCTTTGGCGTGGGCGCCGCGGCCGCGGTGTCGGGACCGGGCAGTGTGGTGGTGTATCTCGCGACAGGGATGGGATACCTGCTGCCGGAGGGGCGGCTTTCCCGCTGCGGTATCTGGCGGCCGTGGCGGCCGTGGCCGGGATCCGTTGGTCGCTCAATGGCCTGAAAAAGGTGACGGGATCGGCCTTATTCGCCCCGGCGGCCGCCTTCCTCGCCACCGGCTTCACCGGGATGGCGATGGCCCTGATGGGAAAACCGGATTTTCTGGAGATCCTGACCGTGATCTCGGAAAGCCTGCTGGCGGGAGGCTTCGCCTATTTTGTCCAGGTGGCTTTCCGGATCACTCACCAGATGCCGGACGCCACCCTGACCGCTCCGGAGCAGGCGAGCATGGTGGCGGTGGCGGCCGTGGCGCTCATGGCCCTGTCCACCGTCCAGTTCAGCGGCATTTCACCTGGCCGGATTGTTTCGATTCTGGTCATCCTGGTATTCGCCCGCTGCGGCAGGGAACAGGGGGCAGCATCGCGGGCATCGTCCTCGGCACCGCTATGGCGCTCGCGGCCCCGGAGCAGATGTTCCTGGCGCCGGCCTATGCCCTCGGCGGGCTGCTGGCGGGCCTTTTTTTCCCGGTTCGGCAAGCTGGCGTCCGCGGCCTCCTTCGTCGTGGTGAATATGGTGGTGAACCTCAGCGCTAATCCCGGGCTGGAGGTGGTCGTGGGCTTTTTATGAGGTGGCGGCGGCGAGTATCCTCTATGTCGTGCTGCCGCCGGTGCTGGACAAACGGCTCGGCGGCCTGATCGGCCATGTCCGGAGGTGCCAGCCGCCGACGGGCTGCGGCATTCGGTCGTGATGCGGATGGAATTCGCCGCCCGGGCCATGCAGGAGGTGGCGGGGACGGTGGACGGTGTGTCCAAAAAGCTCGCGGGGCTTTCGGCGCCCGATCTGGGCGGCATTTACCGGAATGTGTCCGACGAGGCCTGCCGGATCTGCGGGATGCGGATGTTCTGCTGGGAGCAGCATTACGCCGATACCATGAATTCCTTTAACGATATGAGCCCGTTGCTGCGGGAGAAGGGGCGGGTGTCCGCCTCCGAGGTCAAAGGGCATCTCGCCCGCAACTGCAGCCGGCTCGACGAGGTGACCCGCCTGGTCAACGCGGGCTACCGTGAGCATCTGGTGCGGGAGGGGGGCCTGGCGGCGCCTGTCCGAGATCCGCGCGGTGGTCACCGACCAGTTCAGCGGCATGGCGGACATGCTGGAGGAGCTGGCGGCGGATTTCGCGCTCGAGGAACGGCTGGACGCCGATGCCGCCGCCCGGGTGTCCGATGTCTGTGAGGCGCACGGGCTGTCGGTGCGGGACGTGGTGTGCGCGGTCGGCCGGGAAGGCCGGATGACGGTGGACATCCTGGCGTCCGACAAGGGCAGCCGGGTGCATGAAAAGAAGTGGCGGGGCGATATCGGGGAGGCTTGTGGACGGACGTTCGACCATCCCGTCGTGGCCCGGATGGGGATGTGATCCGGATCACCCTGACCGAACAGCCGCTTTACCGGGTTTCTGTGGGAGCGCCCAGCTCTGCTGCGCGGGAGAAGCGCTGCGGCGACGCGTTCGAGAAGCTTTCAGGACAGCGGCGGGCGGCTGGTCACGGTCCTCAGCGACGGCATGGGCAGCGGCGGCCGGGCGGCGGTGGACGGCGCCATGGCGGCGGGGCTGACCACCCATCTGCTCCAGGCCGGATTCGGCCCGGACAGCGTCCTGCGGATGGTCAACACGGCCCCTAATGGTCAAATCGGGGGACGAGCCTCGCCACCCTGGATGTCGCGTCGATCGATCTGTTTACCGGGAGGCTGGAGAGCTTCAAGGCGGGGGCGTCGGTTTCCCTTCTGCGCAGCAAGGGAATCGTTTCCCGGATGGAGCGGTCCTCCCTGCCGGTGGGGATCCTGCGGGACATTGCGTTCGAGCGGAGCCAGGATACGCTGGTGGACGGGGACATCCTCCTTCTGGCGAGCGACGGCGTGGTGAGCGCAGGCGTCGGCTGGGTGGAAGAGGCGCTGCGGGATTTCGACCTCGAACAGGGCGGCGTTCAGGAGCTGGCGGAATCCATCGCCTATACGGCCCGGCAGAAGCAGAAGGGCCAGCGGGAGGATGACATCACCGTCATCGCCCTGCAGGTGGGCAAGACCAAATAAACGGATCCCCCTGGGAACATCCCAGGGGATTTTTTTATAGATCGGGTGAAAATACGCCCGCCCAGCGAAGCAGGTCCAGACAGTCGGCAAACCCCTGCCGGTAGATCCATTCCTCTTCGTAGCGGGATTGTTCACTGACGGTTTCTTCCAGACAGTTCATCAGCTTCGCGTCTTTGCCGAGCCGTTCCTGAATATCCCTGAAGAGCGCCGCCTGACGGGCCGCGAGGCCGCGGTACGCCTCGTTTTCATCCCGGTTTTTGCCTATATGAGGCATCGATGGATCCGGCAATGGCCTGGTTGAAGTAATCACGGAACGCTGACGGCATAACGGCTCCTTTACATTGACGGCGGTTGGGTGTATACTAAAACGGATTGAAAAGACAGGGAAAAGGCGCGGCGAATGAGGGTGATACGCCCGGGGCATGTGCGGTGCATGGTTCCCGGGTTTGACCGCACCTTTTCCCTGCAAGGATAGTATATGTCATGTGCATTACAAAAGCAATATCTATTTCAAACAATAATGCGCATGACAATTTGTGCATATTGATTATGCGCATGACTTAGAATGTATAGGAGGTTGACTATGGCTGGGCGAGCGGCATATCAGAACAAATGGCAGTCGGAAAACTGCGACCGCATCAATCTGGTGGTTAAAAAGGGAGAAAGACCGGCTGAAGGCCCACGCAAGCGGGCGGGGCGAGAGCCTCAACGCCTTCATTGTCCGCGCGATCCGCGAAACCCTCGAACGGGATGGGGAAGAGGACCGGTAGGGCGCGGGACTGAAAACATGCGGCGGCCCAAAAACCCGGGGCCGCAGCCCCTTTTTATCGTCGGTTTTATGATAACGGTGGGGAGGTTCTCCTGAAAAGAGAACCGACAGGATCCCCTGGGGTCTGGGGGAACCCCGGCGGCGTTTTTGCTTTCTTTTGTCGCCGAGGACAAAAGGAAGTGGCCGCGCATTGGACAGTTTTTTGTCAGAATTGCGTTCTTTATGCGCGGACAAACCATGAAGCCGTTTTTCTATATGCGCTCATGCCGCGCGCCCCCTTTCTTTCCGCAAAGAAAGGGGAAGAAGCGCCAGGGGCTTTGCCCCTGAACCCCCGGGTGACTTTGTCGATTTTCTCTTGATGAAAATCGACTCGAACGCCGCCACCTGACCCCCCATACAATGAGGGGGCCCGGGGCCCCCGGGGTCCGGTTGGGCGCGGGACTGAAAAACATGCGGAGACCCCAATCCCCGGGGCCGCAGCCCCTCTTTTTATCGTTGGTTTTATGATATCGGGGGGAGGTTCTCCTAAAAAGAGAACCGACAGGATCCCCTGGGGTCTGGGGGTATCCCCCACGGCGTTGTTGCTTTTTTTTCCGCCGTGGGAAAAGAAAGTGGCCCGCAGGCCAAACCCATTCAATAAGCTATGATTTTCTATGCGCTCATGCCGCCATAAAGCACAGGCTGTGTTTTGGCACCCCTTTCTTTCCGCAAAGAAAGGGGGAGAAGCGTCAGGGGGTAATCCCCCTGAACCCCGGGTGACTTTGTCGATTTTCTCTCGATGAAAATCGACTCGAACGCCGCCACCCGAACCGGCCCATACAATGCCAGGGGCCCCGGGCCCGGTTGGGCGCGGGACTGAAACAATACAGCGGCCCAAATCCCCGGGGCCGCAGCCCCTCTTTTATCGTTGGTTTTTATGATATCGCGGGGGAGGTTCTCCTCAAAAGAGAACCGACAGGATCATCTGGGGTCTGGGGATCCCCCAGCGGCGTTTTTTGCTTGCTCTTTTGTCGCCGAGGACAAAAGTGGGTGGCCGCGCATTGGACAAGTTTTTTCAAACTATGGTTTTTATGCGCGGACAAACCATGCCGCCAAAAATGCGCTCATGCCGCTTTGGCACCCCCTTTCTTTCCGCAAAGAAAGGGGAAAGAAAACGTCAGGGGGAACCCCTGAACCCCAGGTGACTTTGTCGATTTTCTTTTGATGAAAATCGACTCGAACGCCGCCAAAACCCCCATACAATGGGGGCCCAGGGGCCCCCGGGGGTCGATTGGGCGCGGGACTGAAACAATACAGCGGCCCAAATCCCCGGGGCCGCAGCCCCTTTGTATCGTCGGTTTTTTATGATACGCCGGGGAGGTTCTCCTGAAGAGAGAACCGACAGGATCACCTGGGGTCGGGGGAACCCCCAGCGTTTTGCTTCCTTTTTCCGCCGTGGGAAAAAGGAAGTGGCCGCGCATTGGACAGTTTTTTGCCAGAATTGCGTTCTTTATGCGCGGACAAACCATGAAGCCGATTTTCTATATGCGCTCATGCCGCGCGGCACCCCCTTTCTTTCCGCAAAGAAAGGGGAAAAGAAGCGTCAGGGGGGAACCCCCTGAACCCCAGGGTGACTTTGTCGATTTTCTCTCGATGAAAATCAACTCGAACGCCGCCACCTGACCCCGCCCATATACAAGAAAGGGGCTGCGGCCCGGGATTGTAACTAAGTGTCTGCCTGGACATATAACCCCCGCCACCGAAGCTCTGCTTCGGTGGCGGGGACTCTTGTTCATCGGGCCTTGTCGGCCCACTTCCTTTTACCTTCTCGAGGAACTCCGCCTCCGGCATGGCGCCGAGATCGCCCTCCTTGTGAGACCGGACCGAAACCAGCCCGGATTCCGCCTCCCGGTCCCCGATGACCAGCATGTAGGGGATCTTCTGCATCTGGGCCTCCCGGATCTTGTACCCGATTTTCTCGTTGCGGGTATCGAGGTAGCCCGCAGACCGGCATTCTGAAGACGCTGCGTGACTTCGTCCGCCTTATCCTGGAGCCGCTCCGACAGGGGCAGTACCGCACCTGCTCCGGGGCGAGCCACAGCGGGAATACCCGGCGAAATGCTCGATGAGAATCCCGATGAACCGCTCGATGCTGCCGAATACTACCCGGTGGATCATCACAGGACGGTGCTTGCCGCCGTCGGCGCCGGTGTATTCCAGCTCAAACCGTTCAGGAAGCTGGAAATCGAGCTGGATGGTGCCGCATTGCCAGGTGCGGCCGATGGAATCCTCCAGATGGAAGTCGATCTTGGGGCCGTAGAAGGCACCGTCCCCTCATTGACTTTGTAGTCGAGGCCGATCTCGTCTAGGGCGGCCCGCTTTAGGGCGGTGGCATCCTCCCAGTCCTCATCGCTGCCCATACTGTCCTCCGGCCGGGTGGAAAGCTCCACAAGGTATTTGAACCCAAAGAGGGAATAGACCTCGTCGATCAGGGCGACGACCCCCTTGATCTCGTCCTTGATCTGCTCGGGGGTCATGAAGATGTGCGCGTCGTCCTGGGTGAAATTGCGCACCCGCATCAGGCCGTGGAGGGCGCCCGACAGCTCGTGCCGGTGGACGATGCCCAGTTCCCCGATCCGCAGCGGCAGGTCGCGGTAGGAGCGCATCTCGGTCTGGTATACCAGGATGCCGCCCGGGCAGTTCATGGGTTTGATGGCGAAATCCTCGTCGTCGATGACGGTGGTATACATGTTGTTCTTATAATGGTCCCAATGCCCCGACCGCTCCCACAGGGTGCGGCTGAGAATGATGGGGAGGCGATCTCCTGATACCTGGCGCGGGTATGCACCTCCCGCCAGTAGTCGATCAGCCGGTTTTTGAGCAGCATCCCTTTGGGAAGAAAGAAGGGAAGCCGGGGCCCTCGTCCAGGATGGTGAAGAGGCCCAGCTCCTTGCCCAGCCGGCGGTGATCCGTTTTTCGCCTCCTCCAATTGGGCCAGATAGGCGTCCAGCTCCGCTTTTGGGAAAGGCGGTGCCGTAGATACGGGAGAGCATCTTGTTTTTTCGCTGCCCCGCCAATAGGCGCCGGTGCAGGCGGTCAGCTTGACAGCCTTGACGGGGGCGGTGGTCATCAGATGGGGGGCCGGCGCACAGATCGGTGAAATCCCCTGGCGATAGAAGCTGATGGCCTCCGCCCTTGCCGGCGTGTTCCTCCATCAGCTCGAGTTTGTAGGGCTGGTCCGCCATGAGGGCGCGGGCCTCCCCGATGGGCAGCTCGAACCGTTCGATGGGCAGGGCTTCCTTGGCGATACGGGCCATTTCGGCCTCGATTTTCTCGAGATCGTCGGCGGAGAAGGCCTCCTCCCGGTCGAAGTCGTAATAAAAACCGTTGTCGATGGCCGGGCCGATGGCGAATTTTACGCCGGGGAAGAGGTGCAGCACCGCCTGGGCCAGGATGTGGGAGGCGGTGTGGCGGAAGGCTTTGCGGCCGTCCTCGTCCTCGAAGGTGAGGAATTCCACCGCGCAGTCGCGGGTAAGCGGGTGCGCAGGTCGCAGACCGCCCCATCGATCCGCACCGCGCAGGCCGCGCGGAACAGGCCCATTGAAATGTCGCGGCAGAGCTCTTCCGCCGTGGTGTTCTCGGCCACCTCACGGACGTCGCCGCCTTTGAGTGTGATGTGCAGCATGGGAAACACTCCTTTCCGATATTGAAACAGATGTCGGGAGCGGAAAACACAAAACCCCGCCCCCTGTGAAGGGGCGAGGTCAAACAACCACGCGGTTCCACCCTTGTTCCGCGGCAAGGCCGCGCTCGTTACCGGCCGGTAACGGGGCCGTCCGTCGCGCCTTAACCGGCAGGGCCGGCTCCGGCGCGCACTCGGGGGTGGTGGCGGTTTCGGGCCGTCCTTGCGCCGCTTGCAGCCGGGGCGGCGCTCTCTGATAAGGACGGGCGGGAAGGCTTCCCCGTCAGCGTTTGTATCCACAGGATACCACCGCCGCCGCGCCTTGTCAAGAGGGTGGGCGCCGGTGATGGGACGGTCAGGCCGTGGCCGCGTCCCCGGCCTGCTCGATGTCCCGCTCCACTGCGGCGATCAGGAGCCGGTAGAGAGGGACGAGGGCGGCAAAAGCCTCCTTGAGGACATCCACCAGAGCGGCGGTGCCGAAAAAGGCCGGGTCCGGCTCGAATCGTTCCATCGTGATGGTCTTGCGGTTGTATACCGCGTCGAGCAGCGGGGAGCCCCTCTTTTTCGGGCGGGCGTACCGGTCCCCGGCTAGAACAAATCCCGCCGCCTGCGCCCGTTTCAGGGCTTTTGTCCACGCGGCCGGGTTCTCGTCGATCATCCGCCGGACGGTCTGCATCAGCCGGGGAGTGGTGTAGTAAAAACCCATGCCGTAGGTGCTCCCCTTCAGGGAGATATCGACGAAAAAGCCGGGGGCGCATTCATATGCTTTTTGTCCCGCATGAAGCCGACCCACATGTTTTTCCCGGTAGAGGGATTTGTCCGGGTATAGCGGTTGTCCCGCCGGACGCGGCTGACACAGCCGTTGCGGTTCGGGTCGGTGACGATCCGGGGTCGATGGCGATCATGGTGCCGGCGAGATCCTCCGCCAGGCTCCGAAGCGGGTCGAGCACCTGCGCTTTGATCTGAGGCTTGTGCTCTTCGTAATAGCTCTTGCTGTCGTGAAAGCGGTTCTCCGCCAGCAGAAACATGCCGTCGGGAGCAATCCCCTGGAAGTTGGACATGAACAGGCCTCCTCTATGTATAAGCAAGGTGAAAGGGATCCGGAAATATTGGCAGACGACGGTTACAGTATAGCACAGATTTTGTCGAAGAAATATACAAAATTGTAACCAAATTGTTTCTGGGGAAGGTGGACTTTTTAGCGGACAACTTGTATAATAAATCCTATATGAAAAAAGAGGGTGTGTGTATGGCCGTCGTCCTGTTGACCGGAGGCGTGCGCAGCGGCAAAAGCGCCATGGCCCAGCGGCTGCTGGAGGACGGCGGAGAGGTGCTGTATATCGCGACCGCCCGCTGCCTCGACGGGGAAATGGAGCGGCGGATCGCGCTGCATCGGGCTTCCCGGCCGTCCGGCTGGAAAACGGTAGAGGCCTCCGCCCGGCTCGACCGGGTGCTGGAGGAGAATCCGGCGGTGCCGTGCTGCTGGACTGCGTTTCCAATATGGTGACCAACCTCATGCTCGACGCCGAGCCGGATTACGACGCGCTGTCCCAGGCCCGCGTGGAAGAGATCGAGCGGGATGTCACAGCCGAATTCGACCGCCTGATGGATACCCTCCACCGGCAGGGGCGGCGGGCGGTGATCGTCACCAACGAGGTGGGCCTCGGATTGATCGCCCCATACCGGCTGGGCCGGGTGTTCGCCGATATATTAGGGCGGGTCAACCAGAGGCTGGCCGCCCGCAGCGACGAGGTGTATCTGCTTGCCTGTGGCCTGCCGCTGCGGCTCAAGTGAGGCGGCCCGGGAAGATAACGGATGTAGAATGAAAATTTTGGAGGATATGAACATGGACTGCAAACCCCTTTTGGACGCCATTCGCGACAATATCCGGCAGGTGATCGTAGGCAAGGACCGTGTCATCGATCACCTGCTGATTTCGCTGCTCTGTTCCGGACACGTCCTGATCGAGGACATGCCGGGCCTTGGAAAAACCACCCTGGTGTCGGCGTTGGCGGCCTCGCTCGGCTGTTCTTTTCGCCGTATCCAGTTCACTCCCGACGTGCTTCCGTCCGATATCACCGGCTTTACCATGTTCAACCTCAAAACCGGGGAGCAGGAGCTCCATCCCGGCAGCATCATGCACCAGATCGTGCTGGCCGACGAGATCAACCGCACCAGTCCCAAAACACAGTCGGCCCTGCTGGAAGTGATGCAGGAGAATCAGGTGACCATCGACGGCAAAACCTATCCCGCCCCGCCCCTTTCATGGTCCTGGCGACCCAGAACCCGGTGGAAATGGCGGGAACGTATCCGTTGCCTGAAGCACAGCTCGACCGCTTTTTTATGCGAATTTCCATGGGGTATCCCACTCATGGGGAGGAGCTCGAAATCCTGCATAACCACCGGTCCCGCCAGAAGGCGGTGAAGCTGCAGGCGGTGGCCACAGCGGAGGACGTGCTGCACATGCAGCAGGGCCTCGACGAGATCCTGTGCGCCCCGCCGGTGCTCGATTACGTCGTGTCCATCGTGGAGGCCACCCGGTCGCTCGGTGAGGTCCTGCTGGGCGTCAGCCCCCGCGGCTCCATCGCGTTGATGCAGGCGGCCAAGGGATGTGCCTGCTTGAGGGCCGGCGGTACGTCCTGCCCGACGACGTGCAGCGGATGGCGGCCCCCGTGCTGTGCCACCGGATGGTGCTGCGCACCCGGGCGGGGATGCAGCGCCAGACGCCTGAAACCGTTCTGGACGCCGTGCTGCGCGCCGTCCCGGTCCCTTCGGCGAGATGACGGCGCGGGGACGGGTTTTGTCGGTGTTTTTCGCACTGCTGCTGCTGGCGGGGCTCGCCACCGGCATCCGTGAAATATATTACGGGGTATTTGTCCTCGGCCTTTTGCTGATCCTGACATTGGCCATGGCGTTTTGTGGGGTGTTTTCCTGCGTGCCGCCCAGTCCCTTCCTGACCGTCTGACCGTCCGGGGGAGGGAGCCAGAATCCAGATCCGCCTGTCGGGATGGGTGCTGCTGCCGGTGACGCTGGAAATCCGGCTGACGGTACTGGGGCCGCCTGTGCAAGGGAAAAAAGAGCGCCTGCAGGAGGAATGGGGCACTCTGACGCTGTGGCCCTGCCGTCTGGACAGACTGCTCTCTATCACGGTGGCGTGCAACCACAGAGGCGTATGGCCGGCGGGGCTCCGCCGGGTGTATGTGCACGACGTGCTGGGCCTGTTTTCATTGCCGCTCAGGCGGAGGGCTCTATCCTCCTCCGAGGAGCCTCTGATCGTCTATCCGCGTCTGTATGAGCTGGAGGCGGAGATCCCCTCCCTTCCCACCAGCGCGGATTATTCGGAGAATCATCCCATGACCGCGGATCATGGGGATTCCTTCGCCGGTACGCGGCTTTACCGGGACGGTGACTCCCTCAAACGCATCCACTGGATTCAGACCGTCCGCACGAGAGAGCTCTATACCCGCCAGTACGAGATATCGACCGAGCAGTACGGTCTCCTGATCCTGGATACCGAGGTCCCGCCGACGATAAACCGGCTGGCCTACGGGGATATGGCCGGGGAGGTGGCCGCCGCGCTGGCGCTCAATTATCTCGAACGTGGCTGCCCGGTCCGCCTTCTCTGCCTGAATTCCGAAGCGGGCGAAGGACCGTCGGAGAATTGTTCCGCCGCCGGGCGGGAGGAATTTTTCCCGATGTATGAGCTGCTCGCGACCGTCGCCTATACGCCTAACCCGCAGCCGCTGGACGCATCCAGCCTGCTCGACGGAAACTGGGGACAGGTCCGTACCATCCATCTGGTGACCTCCCGGCCATCCCCCCACCTGCTCGAAACCCTGCATGTGTTTACGCAGCGCCGCTGCCGGGCGGTATGCATCGTGCCGATGATGGCCGGCGCGGCGCCGCTGATACCGCTGGCCGGGGAACTCGGTGTGCGCCTGCTGCCGGTCTCCCGCCCGGAGGAAATCGCGGCCCTTGGTGATTGCCTATGATACTGCAACGCTTTTTTCAGGAGTATAAGAAAAGCCTGTCCGACCCCGACCTGTGGCTGGATTGCCTGTCCACATGGCTTCTGTCCGTGGGGGCGATCCTGGCGTTCGACCAGTTGTTCCGTTTCCATGCCGAGCTGGGAGAGATCCTCTTGTTCCCAGCTTTCCTGGTCGTTTTGCTGGCGGTCCTGACCCGGAAGGGATGGCTGCTTCCCACCCTCGTGCTGGGGATCGGCTGCCTGTATATCGCGCTGCTGTCGGCCTCGGGAGAGCTGGAGGGCCGGTTGGAATACCTGTTCGGTTTTCTGAAGTGGTGGATGGATCTCTTTCCCGTCCGCTCGGTGTACAATACGGCGGAGAATATCCAGCTGGTGATGCATATCATCCAGCTCCTGATCGTCGGCATCATCTTCTTCTGTGTACGGATTCTGCGTTCAGTTACGGCGATGGGTCTGATGTCCCTGCTGATGTTTGCGGCGATCGTCGCCGGCGGATTCCGCCGGAACATCGGCCCCATGACCTGTATGGCCGTCGGCCTGTTCCCACTGATCGCCCGCAACTTCGCCGCGGCGCAGAACCGCCCGACGTCGCGGCGGAACCGCCCTCGGCTCCAGCGTCTGACCCCTTCCTGGAGCCCTCGGATCGCGGCCGTCGCCCTGTGCGGTGCAGTCGGCCTGCTGGCCATGGCCCTGCTGCCTGGAAATACCGCCCACTGGACGAGCGCGGGTATGCGCCAGCTGGCCACCCGGATACAGCGGGCGACGAATATCGGCTCCCTGAGCAGTCTTAACCTGTTCCAGCCGGCCGAGCTCGACCGGCTGGGCCTGATGCCGAATCTCAGCCGGCTGGGAGGGCCCCTCTCCAGTCAGAGCAAAGCGACGGTGCTGAAGCTCTATGCCGATCAGCCGCTGCTTCTGCGGGGCACGGCATACGATACCTATACGGGGTCGAGCTGGAATACCGATTGGGATGAGAAGAAATCGGGCCGGTATGTGTACGGTGACGCAGCCAACGACGCACAAAAGCGGCTCGCGTTCGGCCTCGACCTCCCCCCTTGCCGAAACGAGCCTGTATTCACAGGTGATCCGCGGCATGAATGTCCGGGTGGAACTTTACCAAAACAGCACCAACCTCTATACCGTCGGCCGTACGGCCTCGATTCAGACGGAGGTGGGCGGGACGGATCTGTATTTCAACCGCCGCGGAGAGGTGTTTGCCCAAACCAATATGCGGGCGCCGATCTCATATACGGTGGGCGCGCGGGTTTTCAGCCGTTCCACCGAGACCGAACGCAGCGAGCTGGCTTACATCGCCTCGAGGGGCCGCGCGGGACGCCGACCCGCAATACGAGTCGGTCGCCGGCCAGTATACCCAGCTGCCCTCCAAACTGCCCTGAACGGGTGCGCCAGGCGGCGGCGGACGCTACCCTCGGCATTGTGGAGCCTTATAAAATGGCAGAGGCGCTCGAGACCTATCTGTCCTCCAATTTCCGTTATACGCTCACGCCGTCCAATGTGCCGTCCGGACGGGATTTCGTCGAGTATTTCCTCGAAACCGGGGAAGGCTACTGCGTGTATTTTGCCAGCGCCATGGCGGTTATGGCCAGGTCGCTCGGGATTCCGTCCCGCATGGTCTGCGGATATGGGGTCAAACCCGCGGGATACCATAGTTGGATCGCCACCGGGACCGAGGCACACGCCTGGGTCGAATGCTACTTTAAAGGGCTCGGCTGGATCGAATTCGATCCGACGGCGGGATCCAGTTTCCTCAGACAGGCGGGAGGCGGCGCGGTTTCTCCCGGAGAGGGTACCACCACGCAAATCACCACGTCTTCTTCCCCGGATGGGACCACCACGGCCGGGCCGGAGGGCACGACGACGGGGATGGACACCACCCTGCCGGGGGACATCACGACGGGATCGGACGGCACGACGACGGCGGCGGGCGGCCCCGGTTCGGAGGAGTCGGGAATGCCGATGGGACTCCTCGGGCGGATCTTCGGCATTGCCGGAGGTGTGCTTCTTCTGGCGCTGGCCGTCGTCTGGCGGGTTCTCGCCTGCGCGAAACGGTACCGGCTGGACACCGTCCGTCAAAAACGGCGGAGGCCTGGAGAACAGGCGGAATACTATTACGCGGATTACCTGCGGCAGCTCCATCTGCTCGGTTACGATCCCCTGGCCAACGAAACCATGAAACAGTTCGCCGGACGGATCCTTACAAAACCGGATGGGGACGCCGCGTGCGCGGTGCCAGGCACGGCGCAGGAGGTTTTCCGTCTCATGATGGACTGGCGGTATGGGGAGCAGGAGCCTTTGCCCGAAGAGGTGGAACGGCTGTCCGTATTGCATGAGGAACTGGAAGAATTGGTCAAAAACGGGTTCCCGCGGTGGTGTACCTCGTCCGGCGGGTTTTGATGCTGGGCGGCTGACACGCCGCCATCCCATTGCTCGAAAGGAGCTGTTACAGTGAAAGACGGTTTTTACGGGTGGCGGTGGCCACCCCGGAGATTCGGGTGGCGGATCCGTCCCATAATGCCGGTCAGATCATCCGGCTGGCCGGAGAGATGCCGCCGGATACCGCGCTTGCGGTGTTCCCGGAACTGTGCGTGACCGGATATACCTGCGGCGACCTGTTTTTACAGCCGCTGCTGCTCCGGGAGGCGGAGCAGGCCGTCGTGCGGATTCTTGATGCCTCTTTGTCGGCCGATGCCCTGCTGGTCGTCGGGGTGCCGGTGCCGTGCGGCGCGTCGCTCTACAACTGCGCCGCCGTATGCCAGCACGGAAAGCTGCTGGGCCTCGTTCCGAAGTCCCATATCCCTTCCTATTCGGAATACTATGAAGGGCGGCATTTCACACCGGCGGACGATACCTGCCGGGATATCTTCTACGCCGGCCAGGACACGATCTTGAGCCGCAGCCTGCTGTTCGTCTGCCGGAACGTACCGGATTTCCGGGTCGGGGTAGAGGTGTGCGAGGATCTTTGGGTGGCTGACCAGCCGAGCAGCCGTCTTGCGTCGGCCGGTGCCACCGTCATTGCCAATCTCTCCGCGAGCGACGAATCGGTCGGAAAGGACGAATTCCGCCGTCAGATCGCGATGACCCAGTCGGCCCGCCTGTGCTGCGCGTATGTGTATGCCGACGCGGGCGAGGGGAATCGACGGGAGATCTCGTATTTTCCGGGCAGAATATGATCGTGGAAAACGGCGTAATCCTTGCGGAGAGCGAGCGGTTCACCACCGGGCTACTCTATACCGAGGTCGATCTGGCCCGTCTGGCGTACGAGCGGCGGCGCCAGGCGAAACACCTTCACTCAGGATGCCGGGATGAAAACCGTGGGTTTCGAACTGCCCGAAAGGCCCCTTGCCCTCACCCGGAAGATCGATCCCCATCCCTTTGTGCCGTCGGCGGAAAGCGCCAGGCGGAAACGCTGTGAGGATATCCTGACGATCCAGGCGGCCGGCCTCGCCGCGCGGCTAAGGCATACGGGCTGCAAGGCTGTTCTCGGCCTGTCGGGCGGACTGGATTCGGCTTTGGCCCTTCTCGTCACCTGCCGGGCGTGCGACCGCCTGAACCGGCCCCGCGCCGACATCCGCGCGGTGACGATGCCCTGTTTTCGGTACGACCGGACGCACCCTGCAGAATGCCCGCCGGCTGGCGCGGGCCTGCGGGGCCGAGCTGTGCGAGGTGGAAATCGGTGAGACCGTCCGCGCGCATCTGCGGGATATCGGGCATGACGGACGGACCGACGTGGCCTATGAAAACGCCCAGGCCAGGGAACGCACCCAGGTGCTCATGGACATGGCGAACATGGAAAACGGCCTCGTGATCGGAACCGGCGACCTCTCCGAACTGGCGCTCGGCTGGGCGACATACAACGGCGACCACATGTCCATGTATGGGGTGAATGCCGGCGTGCCCAAGACGCTCGTGCGGTATCTGGTAGAATATGAGGCCGGCCGTTGCGGGGGGCGAGCTTGGGAAGCCCTGCGGGATATTTTGGACACCCCGGTCAGCCCTGAACTGCTGCCCCCGAAAATGGTGAAATTTCACAGAAAACCGAGCAGATCGTCGGGCCGTATGAATTGCACGACTTTTTCCTGTACCATCTGCTGCGCTTTGGAACACCGCCGTCGAAGATCCTGCGCTTGGCGGATACTGCCTTTGCCGGGCGGTTTGTGCATGAGGAGATTCGGAAATGGCTGAAAATTTTTATAAGACGCTTTTTCAGCCAGCAGTATAAACGCAGCTGCCTGCCGGACGGCCCCGGGTGGGAAGCGTCGCCCTGTCCCCGCGGGGGACTGGCGGATGCCTTCCGACACCAGCGCGGAGCGTTGGCTGGAAGAGCTGGAATCTTTATAAAAACAGCCGCGGACGGTGACAGGTCCGCGGCTGTTTTCGCGTGTGGAGCTGTTTGTTTTTCCTTTGACGGCTTATCCAACTGCGCCAATTCGGCAGGGCTTGTATCCCGGTATTTCGGTCCTTTTCCCCTTTTTCTCGCCGGACAAGTATGCTATAATAGACACGGCCCGTTCGTTATCCCGATATGGACGAGGTTCGGCCGTGTCCCGGAAAACGCCGCTGGCGTTTTCCGGGGATGTGGAAAAAGGAACGTAAAATCATGATTTTATAGCCACCCTAAGCTCTCGGGGCGGCAGCCCCTTTATGTATGGGCGTTGGTTCAAAAGATTCCGTACCCGCCGATTTTCATGAAGAGAAAATCGGCACATTCTTCTGGGGAGTCGGGGGTGAAGCTCCCGGCGGCGTATTGCTTCCTTTTGTCGCTACGAGCTGAAACTCGGACAAAAGGAAGTGGCCGCGCAGTCGATAACTTTTTGGGTAGGATTGCGTTCTTTATGCGCGGACATACCGCAACAAAAGTCTGGCCTGTCGGCCACCTTCTTTCTTCACACGAAGAAAGAAGGCCAATGGGGTTCCCCTTGGAATCCCCAGGCAGCTTGCCGGTTTTCATGGTGAAAACCGGCGGCAGCGTCATCGCCTGAACCATCCCATACAAATAGGGGCTGAGGGCCTAGGAATTTTAGTGGTCATAATCTTAATGTGTGACAAGAGCCGTTCGCGGCGATGAGACTGAAAACGATGGAAATGAGGAGTCGGCAATGGCAAATGTGATTCGCATATTTGTGGAAAAGCGGGAGGGGTTCGATGTCGAGGCGCGGCAGATGCTCGCGGATCTGCGGGATAACCTGGGGATGACCCAGCTGCGCGCCCTGCGCATCCTCAACCGATACGATGTTGAGGGGCTCTCCGCCAGCGAATTCGCGCGGGCGAGGGGGTCGTCTTTTTCCGAACCAAACGCCGATGTGGTATATGACGAGACCCTGCCCCTCGAGCCGGGCTGGCAGGTTTTCGCTATGGAATATCTGCCCGGCCAGTACGACCAACGGGCGGATTCGGCCGCCCAGTGTGTTCAGCTCCTCACCCAGGGGAACGGCCCCGGGTGCTCACCGCCCGGGTGATCTGCCTGAAAGGGGGAGCTGTCTCCGGCGGATGTGGAGCGGATCCAGCAGTATCTGGTCAATCCGGTGGAATCCCGGCTGGCCTCCCTTGACAAGCCCGAGACCTTGGATATGACCTCCGCCCGTCCCGCCGATGTGGCGCGGGTGGCTGGATTTATCTCCATGAAGGCGGAAGAGGTGGAGGCTTATTGGAAGAGCATGGGCTTCGCCATGTCGCCGGAGGATCTCCTGTTCTGCCAGCGGTATTTCCGGGACGAGGAGCGGCGCGACCCGACTGTCACCGAGCTGCGTGTGATCGACACCTATTGGTCCGACCACTGCCGCCATACCACCTTCCTGACCCGTCTCGAAAGCATTGAGGTGGAGCCGGGCGCGTTGTCCGGCGCCATCGAGACTGCTTTGCAGGCCTATATGGAGGCCCGACGGGAGGTGTACGGCGGCCGCATCGGCCAAAAACGTCTCGTTGATGGACATGGCCACCATGGGGATGCGGATGCTTAAAAAGCAGGGCCGGATCCCGGATCTCGACGAGTCGGAGGAAATCAACGCCTGCTCCATCGAGGTTCCGGTTTCCATCACCCGGCCGGACGGGGAAACTGTCACCGAACAATGGCTGGTGCAGTTTAAAACGAGACCCACAACCACCCTACCGAAATCGAGCCTTTCGGCGGCGCGGCTACCTGCCTGGGCGGCGCCATCCGCGACCCCCTGTCCGGCCGGGCATATGTCCACCAGGCCATGCGGGTCACGGGCAGCGGGGATCCGCGGGTCTCTCTGGAGGATACCTTGCCCGGCAAGCTGCCTTCCCGGAAGATTACCACCGGGGCGGCGGCAGGCTATTCCTCCTACGGCAACCAGATCGGCCTGGCCACCGGCCACGTGGCGGAAATTTATGATCCCGGTTACGTGGCCAAGCGCCTGGAGATCGGAGCCGTGGTAGGCGCTTCTCCCAAGGAGAACGTGGTGCGGGGTGTCCCGACGGCAGGAGACATCGTGGTGCTGCTGGGCGGCCGCACCGGGCGGGACGGCTGCGGCGGCGCCACCGGCTCCTCCAAAGCCCATACCTCCGAGTCCATCGACACCTGCGGTGCGGAGGTGCAAAGGGCAATCCGCCAACCGAACGGAAACTTCAGCGGCTCTTCCGGGATCCGCAGGTTTCCCGGATGATCAAGCGCTGCAACGATTTCGGCGCCGGCGGTGTCTGCGTGGCGATTGGGGAACTGGCCCCGGCCTGGACATCGAGCTGGACCGGGTTCCCAAAAAATACGAGGGCCTTGACGGCACCGAGCTCGCTATCTCCGAGTCGCAGGAACGGATGGCGGTCGTGCTGGAGGAAACCGATGTCGCCGCCTTTATTCAGGCGGCTGAAAAAGAGAATCTAGAAGCAACCGTGGTCGCCGCTGTAACAGAAGAACCCCGCCTGCGTATGACCTGGCGGGAGGATACGGTGGTGGATATCAGCCGGGCGTTCCTCGACACCAACGGCGTGACTCAGACGGCGAAGGCCGTCGTCACGGCGCCGGATCCTCCGCCGATTACCGCGAGGCGATCCCGGCCGGCTTGGCTGTGATCCCGCTGCGGGACGCCTTCAGGAAAACCTCCGCCGCATAGAGGTGGCCTGCCAGAAAGGCCTGTGCGAACGGTTCGACGCGAGCATCGGCGCGGCTACGGTCAATATGCCGTTTGCCGGCCGCTACCAAATGACGCCGGAGGAGGGAATGGTGGCGAAGCTGCCGGTCTTCGAGGGGGAGACCGATGACGCCACCGCCATGGCCTACGGGTTTATCCCGGGCATTTCGAAATGGAGTCCGTTCCATGGAGCGGCCTATGCGGTCATGGTTTCTCTTGCGAAGCTCGCGGCCATGGGTGCCGCCCCGCTGGACGCCCGCTTGACCTTCCAGGAATATTTCGAGCGGCTGCGGGAGGATCCCCGCCGGTGGGGCAAGCCCGCGGCGGCGCTGCTCGGCGCGTTTTTAGCCCAAAAGGAGATGGGGGTCCCCTCCATCGGCGGGAAGGATTCGATGTCGGGCAGCTTTAATGATCTGGATGTGCCCCCACGCTGGTCAGCTTTGCGCTTTCCATGACCAAAGCGTCCACGAACCGGTTCCGCCGCCTTCCGGAAGGCCGGCTCGCTCGTGGCGTTTCTGCCCCTGCCGGTGGATGAAAAGACCCGGCTGCCCCGCTGGAAAGAGGCCGGTGAGCTTCTCGACGAGGTGGCAAAGCTGGTGCGTTTCGGCGTGGTCAACGCCGCGTCGGTGGTGGGAGAAGGCGGCGTGGCCGCAGCTGTGGCAAAGATGTGCTTCGGCAACCGGATCGGCTTCGCTTTCAATCACGATGTGGACCGCCGCACCCTGTTCGCCCCGCTGGCGGGTTCTCTGGTGTTGGAACTTCGGGAAGGGGACATGTGCCTCGAAGGCGTCGAGTATACCCTCATCGGCACCACGATCGACCGTCCTGAAATCGTCCTGGATGGGGAAGAAATGGAGCTCGACGGCTTGACGGAAGCCTGGATGCGGCCGCTGGAATCCGTATTCCCCAACCGGCCGGCCGGGGACGCCCCCATGCCGGTGAACGTCCCCCGCTGTACCGGACGCGGGAGACCCGCGCACCCGCTGTGAAAGCCGCGAAGCCGCGGGTTTTCATCCCGGTCTTCCCCGGCACCAACTGTGAATACGATACCGCCCGCGCTTTCCAGCGGGCGGGCGCCGAGACGGAGGTGCTGGTGGTCCGGAACCTGTCCGCCGCGGCGATCGAGGAAACCATCGGGCGGATGGAGGCGGCGGTCCGCCGTGCTCAGATCGTCATGCTGCCGGGAGGCTTTTCGGGCGGTGACGAGCCGGACGGTTCGGGCAAATTCATCGCCACCACCTTCCGGAATCCCCGTCTGGCCGACGCCCTGTCCGACCTCCTCGGTCATCGGGACGGGCTGATGCTGGGGATCTGCAACGGCTTCCAGGCGCTGATTAAGCTGGGACTCCTGCCCTATGGCGAGATCCGGGATCTGTCTCCCGCCGACCCAACCCTGACCTTCAACACCCTGGGCCGCCATGTCGGCCGGATGGTCTATACCCGGGTGACCTCGGTCAAATCCCCATGGCTGGTCGGCTGTGAGGCCGGGACGGTCCACGCTGTCCCGGTCTCCCATGGAGAGGGCCGCTTCTTCGCGGACGAGGAGACGGTCCGCCGCCTGGCCGAAAACGGCCAGATCGCCACCAGTACGTCTCGCCGGAGGGAGTGCCGTCCGGCGATATCCTGTGGAACCCCAACGGTTCGGTCTGCGGGGTGGAAGGCATCACCTCGCCCGATGGCCGGATTCTCGGCAAGATGGGCCACAGCGAACGGCAGGGGACCGATCTGTACAAAAATGTCCCGGGAGAAAAGGATCAGCGCCTCTTTGCGAGCGGCGTGGCCTATTTCCGGTAAGCTTCCACGGCCGGCGGGTTTCCGCCGGCCTTTGGCGTGGATACGTTTGCAGGGCCGCCTTGACTTTCCCGCCCGGATACCATACAATAAGAAGGTATGATTGAAGAGTGAGGCGGTCCCTGCGGCCGGCAGGAAAGGTGGGTGAAAAGAGCATGCGAAACGATAAACGGCGGTGGCTCCCGGCCGTTCTGGCGGGGCTGTGCGCCCTGCTGCTGTCGGGCTGCAACGCGTTGGGCCTCGATGTGGAAGATTATCTGCGTCCCCCGAAATCCACAGGGGAACAGGAGGCGATCCAGCAGGCTCTGGAAACCTATATTGAAGCCCATGCCGAAAAGGGCGGTGTGACCGATTATATTTTGAAATATCCCAAAGAGGGGAGCTATCGTTCGGCGTTCATCCTGGTCGATCAGGTGCAGCCGAACCGGCTGGGCAACCTGTCGGCCTCTTCACTGACCGAAAACAAGCGGGCGGCCTCGAACACCATGAGCGCAGCGGAGGCGACGCAGGCGGTCGCGTTTTACCGCCTGGACGTGGAACAGGCCAAAACCCATGTCAACTATCTGCGCAAGATCGATGATGAATGGGTGTCGGTTTCGGATGTGGAGGGCAGCAGCGAAGGGTCAGCCGTGTGTCCTTCGGCGACCTCAACGGAGACGGCGCTCCCGAGCTTTTGGTCGGCTGGAGCCAGTACAATACCCGCAATCAGAAACTCGCTCTGTATTTCCTCAACGACACGCTCGAGGAACAGGCAGTGGACGAGATTTATACCCATATGCTGGTCAACGAGTTTACTGGCTCGGGCCGGGATGACTTGATGTTGTTCAGTGCCACGGGCGCGGATGCCCCGACCTCTGTCAAGCTTCTGTCCTATGAGGACGGCCGGCTTGTCTCGCGGGGCACGGCCGAGCTGGATGCGGGCATCCAGCGGTTCGGCACATCCAAGACGGTGGCGCTGTCTGAGACGGTAAACGGCGTTTTCATCGACTGCTATAAAGATCCAAACACCACCATTACGGAGCTGCTTTTTGGGACGCGGGAGCCGACGAGGGACGGGGAGGCTGGAGACGCCGTTTTATCGCGCCGAGGACAAGCTGACGACCCTGACGGCCAGGGGAATCCTCCATCCCCTTGATGGATATCGACGGGGACGGTATGGTGGAATGGCCGCTGAGCAGCCGGTTGCCGGGATACGAGACGGTCGATGCCGCCGACGCGCTGTGGAAAACCACCTGGATGACCTGGGATTACGCTACCCGCCAAAGCCGGCAGGTGTTTTCCTGTGTCATGAATGAACGGGATGGCTATTACGTGCTGTTCGACGAATCCTGGGACGGAAAGGTGACGGCGATATACGACCGGGACACCCGTCTCCTGCAGTTCAGGTTGGTGGGGGAGGAAAGCACGACCGCCCCATTCCTGTCGTTCAAGGCGGCCGCGTCGAGCGAATCGCCCGAGGAAGAGGGGCTCGTCCTTCCATGTGCTGTCACAGCTGGGCGGGGTACAGTACAGTGTGCGCTATACGAAAGACGGGCCGTTTGCCCTGAATATGGAACGGATCCGGTATATGTTTTCGCTGCTGCCGGCTGACCGGTAGGCGGGGAGGGAGTCGCAGGGATGAAACGGATATTGGTTTGCGAGGATGAGGCGTCGATCCGCGAATTTGTCGTCATCAATCTCAAACGCTCCGGGTACGAGGTGGTCGAGGCCGGTTCGGGGAAGAAGCGCTGAAAAATTCGATGAGGACCGGGACGGCATCGACATGGCGCTGCTCGACATCATGCTGCCCGGCATGGATGGCTTTGCCGTCTGCCGTGAGCTCCGGCAGCGCAGCGAGTCGATGGGGATCATTATTCTGACCGCCCGCACCCAGGAGATGGAGAAGGTGCGGCGGCCTGATGATGGGGGCGGACGACTATGTCACCAAACCCTTCAGCCCCTCTGAGCTTGTGGCGCGGGTAGATGCGCTGCAGCGCCGCGTCGCGGCCGTGCGGGCGCGCAATGAGGTCAATTATCTGGAAGAGCTCCATTCGGGCGATTTTATCCTGAATCTGCGCAGCCGCACCCTCAAAAAGCGGGGCCAGCCCGTGGAACTCACCCAGGTGGAATTTCAGATCATGGAATATTTTTTCACCAATCCCGGCAAGGCACTCAGCCGGACGGATATCCTGACCCGGGTATGGGGAGAGAATATTTCGGTGAAGAGAAAATCGTGGATGTGAATATCCGCCGCCTGCGGATGAAGATCGAGGATACCCCTTCCGAGCCGCGTTATATCCTGACGGTGTGGGGGCTGGGCTATAAATGGAACGCCTGAGGCCGCATCGGGGAGACGTGTGTTGCGTTGCGGCGGTCTCTTCCCCGCACGGCTGTAAAACGGTTCGGACACGGATGGAAATGTCGAAGGAAGAAGGGCGGGTGAAAGCTTGGCACGCAGAGGCATCACGAGGCGTTGGATTCTCAACGGCCTCGGCGTCATCGTGGGGCTGCTGGTGGTGTTTGAAGTGGCCTTTGCCGTGGTTATCCGCTCATATTATTACCAGCGGGTGGAAACGAGCCTGTACACCCGGGCACGAAGCCTGTCCGATCGGCTGAGTGCCGAAGTCAAGCAGGATTCCTTCGATTTTGAGAGCAGCGCCTGGGAAGAGGTGGAGCATTTCCAGGACAAGGAACGGGAGAAAATGGAGCTGCAGGTACTGGACGCCGGCGGCAATGTGCTGGTCAGTTCCACGGGCTTCCGTCCGCTGGCGGATGAAAAGCCGGACTTTGTGCAGGCACTGCAGGCCGTCCAGCGCAACACCGACGAGGACCGGGGCGTGTGGCGGGGCCGAAACGCCGCGGGGGGAGAAGATCACGGCCATGACCGTGCTGGTCCGGTATTCGGACGGCACCATCTGCGGCGCGGTGCGGTATCTCGTATCCATGGAAAAGGTGGATTCCCAGATTCTTCTTCTCATCGCGGTGATGCTGCTTTTCGGTATGGCGGTCATCTTCTTCGTCATGCTGTCCAGCTCCTATTTCGTCAGCTCCATCCTCAACCCTATCACCGAAATCGGCCAAACGGCGCGTAAAATCGCGCTGGGGATTATGATTCCCGGATCGAAAAGCGGTATGACGATGAAATGGGCGACCTCTGCGATACCATTAACTACATGGCAGGGGAAATCTCGGCGGCGGAACGGATGCAGAACGATTTTATCTCCTCGGTGTCCCATGAGCTGCGCACCCCTCTGACGGCCATCAGGGGCTGGAGCGAGACGCTCCGGCAGGGCGGTGCGGCGGACGAGGAACTGATGAACAAGGGGCTTGAGGTCATCAGCAGCGAGGCGGAACGCCTGTCCGGGATCGTGGAGGAGTTGCTCGACTTTTCCCGGATGCAGGGCGGCCATATGACCATGCGGTTCGGGCGGATGGACGTGCTCGCCGAGCTGGAAGAGGCGGTGGTGCTTTTCCGGGAGCGCGCGAAACGGGAGGGTATCGATCTCGTGTATATCGAGGGGAGAGAACCCTCGCCCATCACGGGAGATAAGGACCGGCTCAAGCAGGTGTTCATCAACATCATCGACAACGCGATCAAATATTCCAATGCGGGCGGACGGGTACGCATCGAGGCCGTTCAGATGGGCGGCAACGTCCAGATCGTCATCAGCGACAGCGGCGTGGGGGATCCCCAAGAGTGACCTGCCCAATATCAAAAACAAATTCTATAAGGCCAACCGGACCCGGCCTGGTTCGGGAATCGGGCTGGCCCTCGCAGATGAAATCATCCGCCGCCATAAGGGCCGCCTGGAAATCGACAGCGAGGAAGGCGTCGGCACCACCGTGACCATCACGCTGCCCACGGCCGAGCCGGGATAAGGATGAACCATAGTCAAGACAATGAAAGGTGTGGTCGGATGGCCGGCAAGCCGGAAAATACCGGAAAAAAGACCTCTATTGGAGGGCAGGCGCTGATCGAGGGCGTCATGATGCGGGGGCCGAAGGTCACCGCCATGGCGGTGCGCCATGTCTCGGGTGAAATCGTGATGGAGCAGTGGGTGACCTCGGGGCAGAGCAAGCCACGTGTCTGGAAAACGCCCTTCCTTCGCGGCATTTACAATATGATCGACTCTATGCGTTTCGGTTACAAGTGCCTGATGCGCTCGGCGGAGCTGGCGGGGTTTGAGGATGAGGAACCGAAGAAAAAGGTGACGGCCATGGATGAGCTCTCGGCCGGCCCAGGCCCGGACGCTGAAGCGGTTCCGCCGGGCCCGGCGCGAACCGGGTTGGAACCGGAGGAGCCTGTTTCGGACATCGGAGAAGAGTCCGCCTCGCCGGTACCTGGACCCGAAACCACCGCTTTGCCGGATCCGGCGGTCCAGCCCGCGGCCGGTGAAACCGCCAAAAAGGAGGAAGAAAAGCCGCGGGGCTGGTTCGAAAAATTCGGAATGACGCTGCTTATGACCTTGAGTGCCGTGATCGGTGTCGCGCTGGCGGTCGGGCTGTTTTATATCTGCCGTCCTTCCTGTACAGGTGGATCGCCGGCCTGCTCGACAGCGCTAACGGCTGGAACCTGGCAGGTAATTCCTTTCTGCGCGGCGTCTGCGAGGGGTGCTGCGTCTGATCCTGTTCATCGGGTATCTGCTCCTCGTGACCCTGATGAAGGATATGCGGCGGGTCTTCATGTACCATGGCGCCGAACATAAGACGATTTTTTGCTATGAGTCGGGTGAGGAGCTGACAGTGGAAAACGTCCGCAAGCAAAGCGGTTCCATCCCCGCTGCGGCACGTCCTTCCTCGTCCTGATGCTCCTCATCGGGATCGTGGTTTCGATCTGCATCCAGATTGAGACGGTTTGGCTGCGGGTGCTCATCAAAATCGCGGTGCTGCCCCTGATCGTGGGGGTGGGCTATGAACTCATCAAGCTCGCGGGCCGTAAGGACAATGCCTTTACCAGGGCGATTTCGGCGCCGGGGCTGTGGATGCAGCGGATCACGACCAAGGGCCCGACGACAGCATGATCGAGTGCGCCATCGCGGCGCTGAAGCCGGTTATTCCGGAAAACCCGGATGAGGACAAGTGGTGAACCAACTGAGAGGCAAAGGGGCGTGAAAGGCCGATGACCTATCGCGCACTGCGCGAGCAGATACGGCGGCAATTGGAAAAGGCGGGGTGCGACAGCCCCGCCTTTGATGCGGATTGCCTGCTCGAAGCCCTCGGCGGGGGCCGGGACGCCGCCCATTCCGACCGCGATGTTCCAGAGGAGTGCCGCCTTGCCGTGGAACGGGCGGCAGCGGAACGGGCCGGCGGGCGGCCTTTGCAATATATTTTGGGCAGATGGGGGTTCCTGCGTCTGACCCTGGAGGTGGGGAAGGGGTGCTCATTCCCCGGCCCGAGACCGAGCTGCTTTGTCTGGCAGCGGCGGACCGGCTCCGCGCCGCCGCAGACAGGCCGCTTCGGGTGTACGATCTCTGCGCCGGATCGGGCTGTGTCGGCCTGGGGCTGGCCAGCCTCCTGAAAGGGGTGGAGGTGACAGCCGTGGAGCTGTCTCCGGAAGCCTTCGTCTATCTCGAACGCAATTGCGAGGCCTATCCGGCCTATGCCGTCAGGCCAGTTCTAGCGGATATCTGCCGGGATGCCGGCCGGTTTCCGGACCGGGCGGACGCGATCCTTTCCAATCCTCCTTATATCCCGGCCGGGAGCTTCCCGGGCTGCAGCGGGAGGTGCGGCGGGAGCCGCGGATGGCGCTGGACGGCGGGGACGGCCTGCGTTTTTATCGCGTGATCGCGGATGCCTGGCTTCGAAACTTGTACCCGGTGGATTCGTCGCGGTCGAGGTCGGGATCGGCCAGGCGGAGGCCGTGGCAGAGCTGTTTGCACAGGCAGGCCTGAAAGATGTCGGGATCCTGCCCGATTATGCCGGTATCGGCCGGGTGGTCTTGGGTTTCCGCCCTATATAAAGACAAAATAGAGGGAGGGCGCAGTACAACGATTTGCTGTAAACGCATGACTGTCGTTTGGTCATAGGTCCGGTAAGCGTAATCCTCTTTTTAACGCTTTCAATCAATCCAATCTGCTCGTAATATCGCAGGGTTCGGGTGGAAATGTTCATTTTTCTTGATATTTCGCTTATAGTGGTTAATTTCATCGTAGTTAGCTCCTTTGAATTTTTTTCGGAAAAACCGGGGTATATTCAGTATAAACTATGACATCGCGTCAAAGTAAAGGGGTAACTCAATATTTTTAGGGGTAAATGTTAATTATCAACTTGGGGTTGTGTTTACCGGTTATATAACCTCAAAAGAAGTCGCCACGAACGATCTGCCATCTGCGGCGGCCCGGCCGCCTTGTCAGTCGCCGATCCCTGCTCGCCTCTTCCGCACAGGCGGCGTTTGGATTCGAGCTGCATGTATCAACAAAACGAAAGACAGGCAAACGCCTGTCTTTCGTTTTGTAAAGGTGAGACAAAAGAGATGCACCTCAAAATTTAAAACACGACACAAAACCCTCGCGTCAAATTGGTACGCATGTGAAGGATCATATCGGCGGCAAGCTACGCGATAATCCTCACATGAAAAATCAATTTATCAACATGCAAACATCAAAAAGCATTACATCGGCCTGCCTGTATCTAATACGAAGCCGCAGTATTTACACTTTGAATAATAACCTGTCATGACTTCCGATCCGGCGCCGCAATTCGTACAATAAACTGTTTTTAAAGCCCCGTATGCATTATAATTTGGGAAGAGCAAAGTTCATTTTTCTCATCAATATAAGCATCTGCAAATAATCCGTAGCTCATTGCTTCGCGTATATTTAATATTGTCTTTTCTCTGGTGCAATTCATTTTATCCGATAGCCACTTTATTGGTATGCTTTTCTGATTTCCAATTAAGGCTGTATATCAGTTGAATCTTTATTGCGTCTATTTAAAATAAAAAAGCTTTACAAAACAAAAAATACTCACGATGGTGAATACGGACCCTGTTATTATCCCAGGCCATCTGCTTGCGCCTTCTACCATATCGCCAAATATGGACATGGGCAGCATTAAGCCTCCGAAAAACAGCGCAATACTTCCGCCTACACTAAGTGCTGCTTTTTTAAAATTAAGTTATTTGTCTTCATTATACATCCCTCGACTTAATTATAGCAAAATTCCGCCATAATAACAATCTCATTTTTCGACAGATTTATACAATGATACGATTATATAAAAAAGATCCATTTCAACCAAAATTCTTAGCCCGGATATGAAAAGAGACTGAACGCGACTTGCGTTCAGCCTCAGTCTGTAAGGGTGGGATAAAAGGAATCTCCAGCCGTTTTTGAGTGAAAATTGAACTCTCGCATTGAAATTATGCTCGTAGATTTCATTTGCAATTTCCTCGCTTAAAAATAATTGATTGCGGAAATTTTTTGGGCTTTATAAGGTGAGTAAAATCGTGAACTAAACGCATAATCGTTATCTAATGTTTTTCTGTCGGTTTCTTCAATAACCCTTTCAACAGCAAATCCGGCTTTTGCGAGTATGTTGATGTGATCGGATAATCGTCTGCTATAAAGTGTTAGAGAATATTCACTTTCTTTGTTGAGATCCGGATTGTTGCGATTAGCAGGGACATTTATATTCTTTTTAAATGTAAACGGTTCTTCTTCAAAATAACTGCCTGAAAAAATCAATGTATTCTCAAAGGCCTCGATACAGTGCATAAATGGATGATCCCAACTAAATATGAAAACGCCGTCTTGCTTTAAATAGGATGAAACAAGATTAAGTGTTTTTTGTATATCCATCGCCCAGAATATTGTCAAAGCACCAGTCAGAATGGCATCTATTTATGACGATACCGAAAATAAGTTTGAAAGTTTAGTGTATTCTTATTCAAGAACTTCGCGGCTGACAGTCGCATAATAGGAGTCGTCTAATATATACTTGATACTATTGCTATAATAATGATGGTCATGCCCATTTTCATTTTCAAACCGACCGTGAACTCACAGGGTTAACATGCTAAAGATATTTAAATGCAGTGGATAATATTTCTCTAAATGCCGAATTGTTCTTTTTTTATTACGGCGACAGGATAAAATACGGGGTGCAAAGAGTACTTCCCCTACACCGCTCCTTTCTTCCGGACGTCATGCTCGTGGTGTGGATAGAAATGGTGAGCGAAGAAGAGCCCGTGAGTGCAATCACCTGGTTTTGGGGATTTGGACGCTGGATTCCCTAACATCTTTCTGAGCCTCCTATCTCCAACAAAAACAAATCAAAAAAGCTTGCCCTGGGCGTCGCCGTCGGGTATAATCAGGGCATATCCGAAAGAAAAGGGTGAGGCAATGCAGGGGAATGCGGCGGATCTCCAGGAAAGTAAACTATCAGGAAGCCAGAGAGATCCTGTATCGTGCGTCCTATGGGGTGCTGTCTACGGTTTGTGACGACGGAATGCCTTACGGTGTGCCGCTTTCTTATGTGCTGACGGGTAACTCGCTCTATTTCCATTGTGCCACCGAGGGACAGAAGCTGGACAATATCCGTCATGACAGCCGGGTGTGCTTTACCGTTGTGGCCGAATCCGGGCCTAGCCGTGACCATTTGACGATGGAGTACGCGAGTGCCATGGCGTTTGGGACCGCGCATATCGTATATGCGGAGGATGAACGTCAGGCGGGTTTCCGTCTGCTGGCAGGGAAATATGCTCCGGAGCTGACCGAAGAGGCGCTGGACACGTATATCAAGTCCTGCGCGGAGGAGGCCATGGTGGTACGTATAGAGGTTGAATATATCGCGGGCAAGGCCAACCGCGGGGCGGCGATGGGCTGAAGCCCCTGCATCGGAGCCAGGGGGTCTAGAGATACAAATAAAAGCAACCGGCTGCCAAAGACAGCCGGTTGCTTTCTATCCTGTCTACAGACGATACCTTCAAATCCATAATAACGCCGTTTAATTGGTCAACATGTAAGCTTTACAGTTGTTCAAAGCCTTTTTCCATTTTGGCCGGTTTATTGATATTCATACGTTTTATCCATTATCGAAATATGCATATCATTTGGTTTATAGTCGAGTAATTCGGATTTGGGAATAAACAGACATTCCATAACCTTACTTTCGCTTGCGGATAAATCGAAAATATTAGAGCCTGTTGTATTTTTGACCTTTAATGCCAGTTAAACTTTTACAGCCAGGCCAGTTATCTTCTAACGGTATAAAAACCAGCCTGTTATCTCGAAAGAGACTGGAAAAGTATTCGCATTTTCTATTAGAAGCTGACACCGTATGATGCCGTTTTCTTTATCAAACTCAGTTTTTTGTAAAGTCGATTTGATCGCATTTTCGCCCATGGGCAGATAATATTTGTCATTATTACTGTAAAAATGATCCGACAAGAAAAATTCTGAAATACCCTGACATAGACACCATGCGAACATCCGTCCGTTAAAACCTCGCCATCATAGAACCATTCTTTTATTTGTTTAATGGTAAGCAATGAATTGACTGAAATACTGGTATCATGCAGAAAATCAATATAGGCTATAATTTCTGGGCTGACTGTATTGAACCATATTTTTCGGAGACATATGATCATATTTTGATTCAATTGTGCATTCAGATCATCTATATATTCCACATAGTCTTTACAGGTGAGCTTCATCCATTCCTGTATCATCCCGTCTCTGACCTCAAGTTGAACATAATGATTTTCGGAACGGAAAATTGCTCGATGAGGATAATCGAAATCATATGAAACACTTATTTCTTCATAAGAAATATGATGCTTAACAGATGGGAACAATATGTTGGTTGCTTTTTTCTTTTGAGCATTAAATCTTATATAAAGGTCATCGGTATCTTGTTCATCTTTGTTATTCTCTTGTATTCTTTTCCATCCAGTTGCTGGATATTTATTAATTACATTATATATGGTTGTAACAATTTTAGACTTTTAAATCATTTAGATTGTCCCAAAAACAAACCAGTCCACTATTTTGGACCTTAGTTTTAAAATTTTCTAATTTTTCTCTATTAGAAGAGTTCGTTTCACTCTTGTTATAAGCCAGACTTTCTGGATTGCTATGGATGAAAGCGATAACTCTTACACCGTTTAATACAGCGTAATCATATTCTTCCTCTGTATAACTAATACCGGATTTTGTAAGAGAGCCATACCTTCCGCCGATTATTAACAGATAATAATCCGTTTGGTCAATTTCCTGTTTTATGTGTTCTAACTGGTTTTCGCCAACCGCTCCAAAAAATTCCATTCCGGCAACAATATTATTGGTCTCAATAATAGCGTTAATAGCAACCTGTCGTTCGTCAACTAAATCCTTGTAAGTTGAACCGACAAAAAATTGATATTTCACCATTTTAAAATCCTCTTTCAACCAAAATCTGATTTTTTTCATTATATCAAAACACACTAAAATTTACCAGCCTGTTTTTCAACGTAAAATAAAATCCGAATCACTTTCTGAATAGAAAAGGATTCGGATTTATTCGTTATGGTAATGCTTATTTGAACACGCCCATTTTGAATAAGCATTATCTAAAATAGATTGTCTGCGGGCGGCGATAAATTTTTTATCATCTCAAAATCCGCTTCATCAGGGTTGGTCACACGCATAACATACAGATC
>VOFE01002186.1_pt1 | contig 134000 bp, 187 predicted proteins | sample 5384071 | NCBI WGS metagenome assembly VOFE01 (sample SAMN12384724, study PRJNA508395) | human gut metagenome | isolation source: healthy gut D | host: Homo sapiens
GTTGGTGGCTTCCCTTCCTTTCACCCCAAAAGGGCATGGAGAAGAATTTTCTCCATGCTCTTTTTTACTTTTTGTTCTCTGCTTGCCTCGATTTCACTGGTGGAATAGGGAGTATCAACAGAATCCCTATCCTATTATCTCCGGTCCATTCTTCCTACCGATTTTTTAGCAAAAATTGACCCAGACGCTTCTCGGTCTGTTCGCCGTTGTGGATGGCAAATTCTCCCGCCAGCAAGACGTACTCAATGCCCTCCGCCTTCTGGAATGGGTTTTCATAGGTCGCTTTGTCGGCGATGGTATCCGGTCAAAGACGGTAATGTCCGCTACCATCCCTTCCTTTAGCAGACCGCGGTCCTGCAATCCGATGATTTGAGCCGGTAATCCGGTCGCACGGTAGACTGCATGCTCCAGTGTACAGAGCTTTTTTCTTCGCGCACCAGACGGAAAAACCGTGGAAGGTCGCAAAGTGGCGCGGATGCGGTCTGCCCTCATTTTTCCTCCTTACTTAGCGGCATACCACAACCATCGGTCCCGATGGTAACCTCTTGCCGCAAGAAGTACAGCACATCCTCTTCCGACATACAGAAGAAGATGCAATCTGCGCTACCCTTGGTTTTCTACCATCAGGCGAGCGGCTGCTTCGGACATGGTGCAGTTCCAGATTTGGCTCATCTCATAGATGTTTTTGCCGTCGGCTTCCGGGCAAAGTCCATAGGTGGTAACCACATAAATGGCTTCGCCGTCCTCCTTTTCCGCAAAGCGATGGTCCAGCTCTGCCAAAATCTGACCTCTCTGCTCGGAAGCAAGCCGGGCTGCCGCAGCCGCTACACCGCCCTCCAGCGTCCATTTTGGCAGGATATTAGTGATACCGGTTGCCGCCGCTGTGTATGGGTACATATCTGCCGTTACAGCAATACCGTTTTTCTGCGCCTGCTCGATGTATTCCCAAATTTTTGGCGCCCAACCCCACTGTCCCTTGCCGCTGGCTTTCAGGTGGGATATGTGGACTTTTGCGCCTGTCTTTCGGTTGATTTCATACATTTCTTCCGGGCAGCGATAATCTCCGCTCCCTGATTGCGCATGTGAGAAGCGATGATACCGTCGTATTTGGCTATCACCTCGCCCATCGCGTTCAGCTCCTCCTGGTCGGCAAATACGCCGGGCGCATAACCAAGACCCAGCGTCATACCCCAGGCTCCGTCCGCCATCTCTTTATCGAGCAGGGCAGCCATGTCCGCCAGCTCCTCTGCGGTGGCTTTTCGCCCTTCAAAGCCCATGACACCGGCACGCAAAGCTCCATGTCCGACCATCGGAAGCTGGTTAGTCGCCATCTGACGATTTTCACTCTTGGCTTTTTCAATAAACTGCGCCATAGAGGTAGAAACATAGGAATCCCACTTGCTGCTGACCGAGGAAAACTCCTTCATCAATTCCAGTTTTTCCGGTTTACAGGGATAAACAGTGTATCCGCATTGACCGGTCACCTCGGAGGTGATGCCTTGAAACAGCTTGGACTGACAGCGGCTGTCGGGCAAAAGGTCGTATCACTGTGCGAGTGAAAATCAATAAAGCCGGGAGCTGCCGCCAGCCCGCCAAGGTCTACGATTTCCTTTGCTTCCTCTGCTATCGGCTGCTGGGAAAGTACTGCAATTTTCCCCTGTGCAATCCCGATATTCCCATGAAAGGGAGCCTCACCTGTACCGTCATAGACAACGGCATTTTTAAAACAAGATCCAACATCGCTCAAAATCCCTCCTAAATCAAAAATGAGTGGTCGACTTCATTATACTGTGATTCATACTGTTTCACAATACTTTATCTTGTTGTTTTATTTTTTGTATAAATACACAGCCAAAATTGCTAAAATGAGTATATTATATACATATCTAAATAGGAAAATGCCCTGAACCTTTGAGGACGAAAAGGTCATTCGATTTCCTGCACTCATTTTTTTATTTTGGCAAAAACAGCAGCTGCTTGCAGGCAGCTGCTGTTTTTGTGGGAAGGAGAATGATTTATCCTTTCTTGATAAATCGGAAGGAGAGTATATCATGGTTAGATTTTCGGGTATCGTCATTCGACCAAACCCAATCTGAAAGGCAGAATAAACTAATGTGTGCCTTCTACATAAGAAAGCCCCACCCTGTCCATTTCTTCTTTCATTTGATTTAATTGTTCACACCGAGCCAGACAACATTTTCCGATATGAATTCGGTCGACATGTTCCTCTTTCATCCGTTCCAGTTTTTTCTGTAAATCCCGGGTCGTTCAGTTTATCTGCTTCACAGCCATTGCAATCAAAATAAGCCGAAAGCTCTACCGGTTGCCCTTCGTACTGTTCAAACGATTTCTTTCGGTCATAAAATGCCCGAAAGCACGCAGCGCCGGTGCAAACTCTGCCGGATTTTTTACAATGAAGAATGGCAATCTTTTTAATTTCTTTTTCCATCACGATTCCTCCAATGTGACAATTCCGTTTTCCACATCATAAATTCGATTACAAACTTCCTCGCACAATGTCCTGTTGTGCGTAATAAACACATACGACGTACCTGCCTTTTCCGGTATTCCCGCAGCATCTGAATCATCTGTGCCTGTGTGATTACATCCAGCATGGAGGTTGGTTCGTCCGGGATAATCACCTTTGGTTCCATGACCAGCAGTCTGGAAAGCGCTGCTCTTTGCAATTCACCACCGGACAATTCAGTCGGTTTTCGATACAGGTGTTCCTCATGTAATCCAAATTTTTCCACATTTTCAATCAAGGTCGATAAAGAATACGGGATGTTATACAGCGAATAAGGCTCCTTCAAGCTGCTGAGCAAGGGGTAATGCCGGGTTAAATGAAATTTCAGGATGCTGAAACAGGATCTGGACCTCCCTCCTATGAGGACCTTTAAAGGGATATTTCAGCTCATCTTCTTCGAAGAATATCCTACCGGAGGTAGGTTTCAGCAGACCCGAAAGCATTTGCCCTAATGTGGATTTTCCGCTGCCGCTGTCTCCAAACAGCCCGATGGTTTCCCCTTCCATTAAGGTAATATTTACATCTTTGGCAGCATAAAAAATTTTCTTTTTGTTCACACGGCTTTTTATAAATTTTGGTAAGGTTCTCAGTTTTTCATTCTCATATTTCCAGCACCTTACCTTTCTATCACCAAGTGTAAACACCGGCGGCATTGTATCGCATTTTGATGTGCAAAATCTACACCGATGCTTGTACCGGCAACCGTAGTTTTGATAATCCGTGTGAGGCGGAGCAAATCCCGTCATGGAAACTTTCATCCCATTTTTCCGGTATTGCCAAAATCATATCCTGTGTGTATGGGTGAAGCGGATTTTTCAGTATCTCTTCGGTTGGACCATACTCTACCTGCTGTGCCGCATAGAGGACACAGATGTGGTCTGAAATCCTTCCTGCAAACATCATATCATGTGTGACACAAAGCAGGCTTTCTTCTTTTAGCTGCTCAAACGCCTCCACCACAAGCGAAACTCTCTTTTCATCGAGTCCTTTGCTGGGTTCGTCTGCCAGAATCAGCTTCGCTCCTGCAGAAATTCCCATCGCCACCATTGCTCTTTGTCTCATACCGCCCGAAAAAGTATGTGGGTATGCATGGACCAGTTGTTCCTCGTTACCTAAACGAAACATCTTCAGAAGCTCAACACTTCTTTGGACCGCCTGCTTTTTGTGAATCCTTTGTGCTCCATCAGTGGCTCGCCTACCTGAAATCCAACCTTCAAAAGAGGATTCATGCTTCCTCCGCCTCCCTGCGGCACATAGGAAATCTCGGCTCCACGAATCTTGTTCAGCTGTTTTTTCTTTAAGCTCAGCAAATCTTCTCCTTTGTACAGCACCTGTCCTTTTACAATCGCCGTTTCTGGAAGAAGCCTCAAAATTGCAAGAAGCAAAACACTTTTGCCGCTGCCGGTCTCTCCTACCAGTGCAATCTTCTGCCCTTCATCAACTGTCAGGCTCACATCCTCGACTGCCTGTACATCATTTTCATCGCTAAACTGAACAGAAACATTTTTTATTTCCAGCATCCTTTACACCTCACTTTTTCTGCTGACCGTAATAGCCAACCAGCATAAAACCAAGCACTGCCAGAGGTGCAGATGATGGGCGGCAGATACCACCAGTATTGCCCACGGACAACACCATTTCGAAAAAATGCAAAGTGCAGGATTGCACCCCAGCTTTTTTCAGCAAATGCACCCAAGCCGAGAAAGCTCAGCGAGGCCTCTGTCATCATGGCACCGGAAACTGCCATCGCTCCACGGGAAAGAATGATATCCTTGATATTGGGGAGCAGATGTTTAAACATGATGACAATGTCCTTTTTGTCCGATTGTCTTTTTCAATTTTAATAAACGGTTCTTCCTTCAGCGACAGAATGCGGGAGCGCAACACTCGAGTCGTTCCCGTCCATGATGTTACCGAAATTGCCACCACAATACTCAGCATTCCCGGTTCCAAATAGCACACCAGAAGGGTTGTCAGCGCAAGACCCGGCAATGCCATCGCAAGATTGGTCAAGGCAGTAACAGCTTTGTCCACATATCCTCCATACCACCCGGAAAACAGCGCCAGAACCGTTCCCAGAATGGTAACAACAAATGCAGCAAAAACACCGATTCCCATCGAGATGCGAGTTCCATACAATAGTTCGCTGAAAATATCCTGACCCACATCATTGGTCCCCAGCCAGTGCTCTGCACTTGGCTTTGCATAGGTCAGCGAACTGGTTGCTGCCGGGTCATACGGAGCAATATAGGGTGCCAAAAGAGCAATCACAACAAAAATATAATGATGATGCTTCCCATCACTACAGGAAGATTGATTTTTTCTTTTTCTGCATATCGGCACCTCCTTAAGAAGCAATTCTTGGATCAATGAATGCAATCACAATATCACTGATCAGATTTGCCACCACCACACAAAATGCCGAAACCAGAAAGCACAGCTGTGCTGTAGGAAAATCGTGGTTTGAAACAGACTGATAAAACAACTGCCCCATGCCCTTCCAACCAAAGATGGATTCAATCATCATAGAACCCGATAATAGGCTACCCATCTGCATACACATACTGGTGACATACGGAAGCATTGCATTCTTGATTACATGACGGAACAGCACCTTTCTTTCCGGCAGTCCCTTTGATTCCGCTGTTGTAGTAAAGTCTTCTTTTTCTAATCTGCGACACGCTGCTTTTCATCGTCATAAAGTCACTGGCTGTGCGAAACAGAATCAAAATGGACAAAGGCAGAACCATATGATGCAAAATATCCAATGTCCTCTCCCAACCTGTTGTCATCCCACTGGTCATTCCACTGATGGGAACCCACTTCAAATTATAAGCAAAAACAACCAGCGCAAGGACACCAATGCAGTTGGAGGGTACTGTATTCAGGAACAGCGCAATCGGCGTCATAATAGAATCAAACAGTTTTCCCGGCTTCCAACCCGCTATAACACCTAATACCGCACCAAAGATTCCCCAGAATCCATGTTGGTATCGACAGCCTAACAGTCCACGAGATACTTTTCAGTACATTATCCAAAACCGGCTGCTTATTGGAATATGCAATTCCAAAGTCCATGGTAACAATGCTTTTTAAATATCTTACATACTGTACACCATAGGAATCATTCAGCCCATACTTCTCAGCGATAAATTCCAGTTCTCCCGGGTCCTTTTCCAGCAGATAATAGTACTCCTCCTGACCAACAATGTGCTGAAGCGGGTCTCCGGGCATAAACCGGACCATAAAAAAGCTGATGGTAATCACAACAAATATCGTAGCAAACGCAGCAAGAATTCTTTTGAAAATATGCTTAGTCATCGTTGGATTTCACAACCTTCAAAAAAAATGGGCTGCTCGATGGATAGGGACAAGGAGCAACCCTTTTTTTCACATTATATTGCAGTCAGTGTATACCAGAGTTCGTCGTTTACAACACCCCAGGAAGCACGGTTATACCAGTTTTCATATTTATCTGTGCGATATGGATAATAGCAGGAGGTCCAGCTCAGAGCAGTACCGAACAGGGTCTTTGCTGCTTCATTCTGCAGATAGGTGATACATTCCAAATATTCCTCGCTGGAATGGGCACCCAGCATACGCCATACCGTTTCATTAAAGGTCGGGTCGGTGTATGTACCCCACAACCAGGAAGCATTGCGGTCGGTTCCCGGCTTTGGCTCATAAACATAATAGCGGAAAGCAGAGGTATGTCTTGCCACACCGGCGGTTGTGTAGCCGATGGCAATATCATAATTTCCTCCTTGATATTGCTTTCCCACACCTCAGAGTTTACAATGATCGACTGGTCAACATAAGCGTTTACACCTACGGATGCAAGATTGTCAACGATGACTTCTGCAATACGATTTCTCAGATTCATATCTTTGGAGTATTGTGGAACCACCAAAATCTTCATTTCAGAACCATCCGGGAATTCACGGAAGCCATCTGCGTTCACATCAAGGTAACCGGCATCATCCAAAATTTTCTTAGCTTCCTCCACATCCTGTGCAAACTGTGGCAGTCCTTCTACATAACCGTTACAGGACGGCGGAATAATGCCGGCACACGGAATAACCGCATCATCGCCGCCGATGGTCTTCGACAGCAGCGCCCAGTCCATCGCTTTGGTAACTGCCAAACGGAAGTTGTAATCACTACCGGCTTTTCTGGTCATACCGAAGGTCATCTGGTTGCAGCCCGAATAAACACTCTCCCCTTATCTACGGCAGGGTCAGAAATCATATCCATCAGGGTGTAATCAATAGGAGAAGAATATGCGTAATAGCAGTCGATCTCACCTGCATTCAAAGCAGCCATTACCGCAGTTGCATCCGCATATGTCTTGATGGTGACCGATTCAACGGTAATATCCCCGTGGTAGTTATTTTCCGGAATTGCTTCATAATAGGAAACCTGCGCATCAACATCCTTGGATACCAGCTTGTACGGACCGCATCCGATGGCTGCATCTTCTCCGGTATAATTTTTGTATTCGTCACTTCCTTCAAACTTTTCCCAGATATGCTTTGGAAGTACGCCCTGCATCATGGCAGAGCCGGACAACCAGCCATAAACATCCGGCTGACTGAAGGTAATCCTTCCCTTTCCTTCTCCGGTTTCCTCAACGCTTACCAGATTCAGGAAATAAGAACTCTTTGCAGTTTCCGCCAAAAATTTGATAGTAAATGCAATATCGTCCCATGTTACCGGCTGACCATCGCCCCAGACAGCAGTGGTAGGCCATGTAAAGTCCAAAACACAACCATCATCCGAAATATCAAAGGAAGTAAAGAAGTAGGGCTGAAGAGAACCGTCTTCTGCTTCATATACCCAGTTTCCACGGACAAACCAACATAATTGATTCGTCCAAAGATGTCCGTCTGGCTGTACAGGTTAAAGGTCGTATTGGGTGTAGTTGTACCAATTACCAGATTTTTACCTTTTTGACGCCTGTTTCTGTGTTCTCCTCTGTTGTGTTCTCTGTTTCATTTTGGACTTCCGCTTGTGTTGTTGTACTCTGATTACATCCGGTCATGGTTCCAATCAGCATGACAGCCGCAAGTAACAGAGCGATCAATTTGCGAGATTTCATCGAATCACCTTTCCGATTGTAAATTCGCTAAATGTGCCGTCTGCAAAAAAAAGAGTATTATACCAAAATCGGTATAATACTCCCTGTGAACGCAATGACCCTATCATTTTTGCTTTCATTTCCCATACCGAAATGGCAGACACCATCCTAGGCGGGTCTCCTGACTTAAATTCATCGCACTTATTCCCTTCTCAGATTGAAAACAATCCAATGGATATGAATAAGCACTCCTTAATACAGTAGAGTTGGCTGTTGCAGATTCACACTGCATTCCCCATTATCCTCTGAAAACAGAGTACCTATGACGCAATATTTAGTTGTCCCCATTATAGGTCAATTTATGATAGAAGTCAAGATGTTTATTCGATTGTCCACACGCGTCGGGATCACCCCTGCGTGTGCGGGGAAAAGCCTTTGGTCTCCTTTGTTGCTGATTTTAGCCGAGGATCACCCCCGCGTATGCGGGGAAAAGCACCCATCAACCGCCATCAGGCAGAGGAACACGGGGTCACCCCGCGTGTGCGGGAAAAGTGCGGGTACAGGCTCCCGTCCAGGAGCATCGTGGGATCACCCCCGACAGTCCGGGGAAAAGAACGACTGGCAAAGAATCAAAGAAGCGTACACGGGATCACCCCGCGTATGCGGGGAAAAGAAAAGTTTGCGATGGCAGCCGACATGAAACTGGGATCACCCCGCGTATGCGGGGAAAAGATCATTTCGATGTTAAAGGCCAGTTTCGGTGCGGGATCACCCCGCGTATGCGGGGAAAAGGCACAACGACAGAAACGGACAAGTGACGGAAAAGGATCACCCCGCGTACGCGTATTCGGGGGGATCACCCCCGCGTATGCGGGTTTAACGATAAAATCAAGGGCTTTGATCCCCCCGCGTATGCGGGGAAAAGTACGTAGATTACGGAATGGCAATGGGGATCACCCCGCGTATGCGGGGAAAATCTGAACCATTCGGCTAATAGCTGCTTTACTTGATCTGTCCATTGATACCGCACCGGATTCGGTTGTTGCAGGTCGCATCATCAGTGTCAATCCTTCAAAATCCACCGGCATCCGACGGGTGTTGTGGACCCTGAATTCCATTCCCTGTTCGTTGTTGGCAGAATACACCATCGTCGCACGTCCTCTGGGAAGGTTGTCACAAATGCGCTTCCACAGTTCTTCCGCACTCGCTTGTTCAGCTGTCCAACATAGACACCTGTGTTGATTTCCAGAAGCCATTTGGACAAATCTCCATGCAGCCGAGGCGGACAATCCGTAAGTGTTACAACAATCATCTTTACTCCTTCGCACTGTAAGAACGTCCGTTTTCCACACACCCCTGTTTGTCATCCCATAGATACACTGCATTTTGAAGTTCACATGATACATCATCCGCAGCAAACAGCGTCTGAATATCCCGCACCATCCTTTCCATCAGATGATATTTCTTCATTGCATCTCGGGTGTTTCTCCGCATAACAGAGGCAATATCCTCCTTTTCCACAGTCGAAGCCAACTCAAAAGCCAACGGAATTGTAATATCTGCTTTATAGAGATCTGCTATGTCATACACAAAGGAACACTCATGACCTGTGTGGACGAATCCCAGACCCGGCGAACAACCAAGCGCTTGAATCACTGCGTGAGCTGCTCCATAAAGGCAAGCATGTCCGGCAGAAAGCGCTTGATTGACCGGGTCTCCTCCCGAAAAATTTTCCGGGTCATAATTTCGTCCATTCCATGGAATATTCCATTTTTAGAACACTGACGATATACCGCACGAATTCGGGCGCCTTCCCTGCCACGCAACTGCTGCAACGTCAACCGGGATACATCTTCATTTGGAAATCGCATACTGTACATTTGACGTACTACACCCAAGCGAAGCCGGACGTTGCTAACCAGCTCTGCCTGTCGAATCAACAGGTTTGCCCGATGCGTCAAAGCCCGACCACCTGCATAGTAGCGCACGCCATGTTCTCCTACCCACAGGACACTGACTCCAGAGTCACCAATCAATTCCATTGCACGATGGGTCACTTTGGTACCGGGTCCCAGAAGCAAAACGCTAATGGCAGCAGAAGGAAGGAAAACTGTCCCACGGTCGTCTGTTACAGTGATAGCTCCGTCCTGCCTGTTCAGAACGCAATGCTCCAGATAGATAAATGTCATTCTATCAGAAATTTGCGGAAGAGCTTGAAGTTCCGGGCGAATCATTCCGGTATTTCAGCCATAACTTATTTCCTCACCTGTACAACTGTCATCAACCCTGTACCATAGGCTTTTCCGCGTCCTATTCCGCTACAAAGCATCTGTCGAAATATTTCCGGGTTACTTACTTCCAAAATTCCCTCATAGGTCACCGCCAAAAGGTAACGTTTTTCCCGCTGCTTCCCTTTTTGAAGCGATACCAGACCGATTTTGTTATGCCGAATTCTTCTTCCGACAGGATAAATCCATATTTCTCGCTTTGTCGTTTTAGCCACTCGATCTGATTTTGAGGAGTGCTGTGCGCACACACCCGACCTCGTTGTCCCGGACCTGCCGGAACACTGTAGGTAGGATTCGCACAAAGGCAGAATTGCCAGCGACTGCCTTGACAGATTCGATCCAACAGCGGGGTATAATCCTTTGTTTGCCAGGTTTCTCCCGGTGGTGCAAACTGCGCTGCCATCCTGCTGAGGTCCGGTTTTCGGAGCTGAGAATCAAAAAAGATAATTCTGCCCACCTCGACTATCAATCCGCCACAAATTTCTCTGCCGCCCCCGGGGAAGGAGGATTCCAGTGCACCGTGGAGTTTGTTGGGTGCAGAAATAGCTGATAAGGTGTGATGGTTATTCATATCAAGACGCATTTGCGTTAAGTACATATTTCCTCCCCCAATTCTGTCATTGGATCGTGTTCAGCAATGGGATGCAACGGATAGGTAACCACCCGACGAAATTCATACTTACGGTGAGTGGGATCAAAGGACAGCGGTACATCCCGAATCAGCCCTCCCTGTTCACCTTTTTTCGCATCCAGCACCAGTCGGGTGGATGTATCCGGTGCATTCTCCCGCAAAGCTTCCTCCAACGGCTTAGGGGATATTTCCAGAAACACCCGTCCGGTGGGAGGGCAGGAGCGCCGTCCCAGATACAGTGGAAATGCCGGAGCTTGCAGTGCCTTGCCAATCTTGTTCAGCAGTTCCTCGTCCTTACTTTCCAGTCCGGCAACAAAGATAGCATCTGATAGATAGTAACGGTGGGTTACATAAGGACTGCCTTTTCCCGGATGGGCTGTATGATAATCCCGTATCATGGTACCTTCCCGGTCCACCCGGATACCAAAGCGCAAAGATGCCAGTGTATGTAAAATTTCCGGTCCTGTCTGGGAATTCCCAATGCAGCGGCAATCAATCCAATTACACCGCTTTTACTTGGTTCTCGCTGCGTTCTCCTCACATCAAATTTCGAGTCCGTCCCCAGGACTGCATCGGTCCTGCAAGACGCAGAAGCAGCGTACTCATTTTATTTCCCCTTTCAGCCATGCTTCCAATGTATTCAGCAGAGCATCTACAGAGCAAAGGCTCCGCCAGAGATTCCAAACCTTTTCCCACCGTCAGAGACAGCTCCGGTGCAGCTGCAAAATCACGGTAGGTTTCATCTGCATAAGCTGCTAAAGCCTTTGCGGAATTGGCAACATAGCCTTCGTTTCCGGCGCGCACGGGCTTCTCAAAAGCACCTGCCATATTGATGGGCTGATCTCGGCGGACGGCCACATACACCACATCCGGGCGGGTCCAGTTGGCAAAGGTGTTCTGCTTGCCGGTGGGCATGCTGCGGATAAACGCCTCCGCAAAAGCCCGCACTGCCTCCGGTGTTGCCTCTCCAAGCATCTTTTTTAAATCTTCCACATTTACCGTGGCATAGCGGTATAAGGTAGAAGAATTGAATTCGACGGTTCCCAGATGACCGGCACCGGCATTGTCCTCTGGAGAGCAGTCGTCCACAGCAGTAAAATAATCAAATTCATTTTCTATTGCATGGGTGGAAATTGCATGAGCAACCTGAGCGGCAGCATCGAAATTGAGCCCGGGATCATCTGCCACCATTCGACCAAACAAGGCAAGGTCAACGCTGGGTCTGGCTTTCAAAGCCTCTTTGCATTCCGTTTTGTTGGGTGCCTTTTCCTGTCTGGCGGCAATCTCTGCCAACTGATGGATTTGACTGGGGCTGATGAAAAATAATGCGCCGGTCTTCAGCTGATTTTTGTCTTCCTTTACTTTGACTCCGGCAGCCTCCAATACCTTCTTTGCAGAGTCTTGCGCCTGTTTTTCGGTACACTCCGGGTCGAGTGCTATAACCTGCCCTGCGACCAAATCAATCACCATTTTGGTTCGCTGTCCCACATCCTCCTGAGACAATATATCCTGAAATTTCAGTCGCATAGCACGTTTCCAAGCCTGACTGGACACTCTGGCACGCGTCACACCGCCGTAAATAGCCGTCTTGGGACTGCCGGTATCATCGCGGTTCACACAGCTGGGGGGGAACCGTCTGCAGTATATGGAAGTCAACATAGATTCTTTTACTGTTATTCATGATTGTCATCCTTTCTTTCCTGACGCCGGTACACAGTCCGGTAAAAATCCTGTCCCCATTGCAGACGAATTCTTGCAGCTCCGTCCGGCGTTTGGAAGACATATAAATCTCCTGCCAATTCTACATAATCCAGAGGGATACCATCCCTGCGCAAAAGCTGGATCAACCCGCGCAGATGGTGCAGACACTCCGGCATACTTTTAGCAGTAGCAAATGCATTAAACCGGCGCTGAACCGGTTTTAGGTGATCTTCATCGCCGTCTGCCAAGCTGCCGATGGCAATTCCCAGCTTTTGCCCATCCATATGCATTTTCTGGTCGTTGCCCTGCTGATGCATGGCATATAGAGTCAAGGCACCGCACACCGCCCACTCTTCCCATGTAGGGTTGCCGTTTTGGCTCATAAGTTCCTCTGGAAAATCCCTGAAACAGAAGCTCCCAGAGCTGAGGTAGCTCTCCCGGCTTCTTGCCAATCCCACGGCGCAGATTTGCCAAATCGGCACGAACCAGATGCGGATTGGGTTCCGTTTGCCAGTACATGAGTCTTTTGCGCACAAAGCTCATTACCTGCTTTTTACGGTCGTTCATCTGTTTTCTCCTTTGTTATGCTTTTCATGTTGAAGTGATTTCTTATCTGCCAGGAAAATCGATTAAAAGCATTCGGTGAAGAATAAAACTTTCCTTCTACCCAACGTCCTGCAAACGCTGCTTCTCCTACATTTTGAACCATTTTTTGTCCCTGTTTCATTGCGAGATGATATGCCTCCATACGCCACTGCTCATCTTTTTTTTGCCCGGAGTTCTTCTGCATCCCCAAAATCAGGGTCAATGGAAGCCAGCCACCTGCGAAACGGAATATCCACTGCGGAATAATACATTTGGCTAGCCTGATAGATTCTGCCTTTTCTGCGTCGCTGTCCGGTTGCCCGCCGGCTGCCTTGAAAAGTTCTTCTGCTAACACCCCCAAAACCATGCTGCTTTCTCGGTCTGGGCAATTTTATCTTGGATCAACAGATCCCACAATTTTCCTCCTTCCTCCAAAAGAGAAATGTGGAAATCCAGATGGTCCTCCAATATATCTTCTATAAAGAAGTCCTTATCACCATATTTTGCTCCTACAGTGCGGAAATGGATGATAAAATTATTCTCAAGAACTTCTTTCCATTTCAGCAATACGACCCAGTTCATAATTCCGGGCGTCTTGCCATTACTTTGTGGTACTGTGATTGCAGAAAAATCGCGCCACATTTGCCGATCTGGTTTTAGTCGTTTCGGTTGGTTGTAGCCCGGTTCATTTTTCTTTCCTTCCCGATACTCCCATAGGGTCATCTGTTCTGCATCGGCATTGACCTTAGAGAAAAAATCACCGCCTAAAAGGGTATATCCTACGACCTCTTCATTCTCCCTGATCAGGAGCAACCTGCGTGATTGCAGCGTCAGTAACTCCGCCTGATTGTCCGGCATCGCAATTTCTGTTCGCTCCTCTCCCTTAGGTTTTTCCAATTCCCATACAGGGGCAGGTTCCTCCCAAATCTGGCTTCCATCTTTTAAAAGTGCCAGATTCAACATCAGTGTTTCAAAAAGCGTTTTCCCCTCGGCATAGATAAGTCCCAATTTCCCCAGCCAACCGGCCCTGGTGAGGGGAGTCCTCCCCTTCGGCTTTGCAGAGGTATCGTCAAAGCCGTTGAGGTGAATAAGCCACCTTGCCGCTGCCGCATAGTCTAGCCCTGCCTTTTTCTTTTCCTAAACAGACTGGGAAAAGCCGCACCTTGTTGTTGCTCTCAGACAGTTCGCCATTTAACTTCGCAGCAGTATATACAGTTCCTACGGATGCTGCCGGAGTCTGATAGAATGGGTGTTCCGGGTGGAAAAGCCAGAAGCGCTCCTTCCATTGTTCCAAATATTTTCGAATCGGTTCTTGTGGAAACTGTCCAGCCTTCCACAGCATCTGCCAACGCTGTACTGCCTGACCTGGAGTTTCTATAAGATTATCCTCACCATCCAAATCCATTCGATAGAAAACCGTATGTAGCACTGCCAGCAAAAGGCGCAGAATTGCAACATCCTGTGTCGGAAGCTCTCCTGCCAGACGCCGATAGTGATGACCTTCCCATAATGCTTGTGTCAAAGAAATTTCCTGAGACGTACAGTCCTCTGTCATTACTCTGATCCAAGGCTCATCTAAGAGATTAAATTCGATCTCGGACATTTTATTCCTCCTTTTCTGCTAATCCAAACTGTGGATCGTAATACAATTTCTTTCCGGCAAGTTCTGCTGTTCCTTCCGAATTCAAAACAAGGAATAACTCTCCTTGTAACACTGGAGATTGCAGCCATTCAAAGAGTTTCTCTCCCATCTGTTCTTCCAATTCTTTAATCACCGCATCAATACAGTAGTTTTGGCTGAAAGTAGAAGGAAGGCGCAATTTCTGGGTAGCAATAACTCGACTTTCTTCTATGCTTGGTTGTATATTAAGTTGGTAGCGCTCTCTGGAATGTTCTGTTGACAACAACTTGATCTGACCGTCTTCATCTTGCTGAACCACCAGTACCTCAATAGCGGCTGTTCCATCGCGGACAGCTGCCTGCGCCTGTAAATCTGTAAACATCTGCATATTATCCATTGTGCCAACAATTGTATCAAAGAATCCATCTGTCGAAGGTGGAAGCATACAATAACTACTGGCACGCTTCCGCTGTTTTTTGAAATAATTGATGCTGATTTTTCGCATCTTCATACTCCGGTGTAGATTCCGGCTACCAAAGTGCCTCATCATATGTTTTCTGCACCAATGGGGAAATGTCCTCCGGCAATCTGATTTTATTCGGCAACAAGCCCCGGGTTCTCAGCAACAGATAAGCACCGTAGACTGCAAGGCTACCGGCATCCAGTTCTCCCCTGCGCACCGAGCACCAGACAGCGTGGCGTTATTGCCTTGGTGGGTCTTTGCCGGAGTGGCGATGCAGGCGACCGATTCTCTGCAACAGCAGGTCCATCGGGCAAAGATCCGTAATCAGAAGGTCAAAGTCCAAATCCAGAGACTGCTCCAACACCTGAGTTCCAATCACAATGACTCCCTTGCGTTGCCCAATGTAGAATGTTTACCAACATGTTCCAGAATATCCTGCTCATGTTGCAGCCGGTCCGGGGTCAAATATCTGAGTGATCCATCAGTATTGTCGCCTTAGGATAGATCTCTTTAAGCGTTTCCACAATTCCTGTGCCCGCTTCACCGTGTTTACAATAAAACCCACACAACCATATTCGATTATATTGCCCAGTTCTGCGATTGCCTGCTCTTCTGTACATCTCTCGACGAGAAGCGTTCGGCTGGTTCCTCCGATGGAATTGCCAATTTATAATGATGGTTATCGCTTGTCCAGGTAAGCAGAGGATACTCCTGGATATTTTTGAATTCAGCAGGTGTTTTCTTTGCCGGAATAAGCATGGAGCAGCTCAGCTCTTCTCTTTCCGGGCAGGGTGGCTGACAACAATATTACCGGAACATGATAGGCGCCCAACCACTTCAATGCGCAGTCCAAGTAGGTGTTCATGTAGGTATCATAGGCATGACATTCATCAATAATGACAACTTTTCCGGTCAAACCCAGGTGCCGAAGCATAACATGCTTCTGACGAAGCGCTGCCATAAGAAGTTGATCCACTGTGCCTACAACCAGGTTTGCCAGAGTTTTGTTTTTCTTCCTCGGAAGAAGGAGTGTACAATCAGAGATTCCGGTACCATATCATTTGCCCAAAGTTCCTGCTCCTCATCACCGACCTGAACACTCCCTTCTTCCAACTGCCGAAAGGATTCATTAAATTCCGCCTGTCCATGGACCAGGGACACAGCAATCCCACTGGATTCCGGCTGTTGTTGTGCCCATTGAGTCATTCTTGTGAACATGGCATTGAGGTTGCCTGAGATGGCAGGAAAAAGCAATTCCTCCCAAATGAAAACGATTCATCATAATCTCAGCAGCAGAGAGTGCCGCCTCCGTTTTCCCCTGACCCATAAGAGCTTTAAAATCATGATTCCCGGTTTTTCCATTTCCGCTGCAATCTGCTTAACAGTTTCCTGCATACGATTTGCTGAAAACCCAAAGCGACTCATAAAAAAGTAGGGCATTTTCCAGTCGTCAGACACCTTCCAGGAGCGGGGAGATTCAATTTTTGGAGGGCAAATTCTGCTCGCTTCGGGTCATATTTCCGAGGCAACTCGTCCTCCCTGATCATTGGGAAAAAAAGCAGTGTTACTGGCAATCCAATCTGCCATGATAACAAGACCTGTCAACGCCATCTGTGCAGCCATTCCACATTTGGGTAAATCTTCATGATGGATGATCCCGATTCCATTCAAAGCCCAAGTAAGCAATTCTCGTTGTGTATTGCCCCACAGGGTGTCCCGTTCTTCTGTATTGTTCCAGCCGAAAGACATCGGAGATTCTTCGCGAAAGGAAACGATACGATGACTCTCCGGTTTCCCATGGTGTGCGCCGACTACAGCAGCCAAACATTCATTGATTTCTTCCGCTCGCAGTATTTCCGCACCTGCAGCAGCATGAAACAGCTTTTCATTAAATAAGCCCTTCTGCGGTTCTGTAATTAGTCCATTTTTTTCCAGCTGATACCGCAACGTCTCTCGGTGAGCCAATATCTTCCGCTGAAACATTGGCGTTGCTTTGCCAATATCATGCAGTAGCGCAGCTGCAATAGCGATTTTGCAAAGTTTCTCCTGCGTCAACTCCAATTCGTCATAATAATCATCAGGAAGCCAATGCCACAGCAAATACTCCATTACAGCTGCGGTATCTTGCAGATGAACAACCAGTGGCAGCCAAAGCGTTTCATCCTCTGCGTCTGTCTTGGCATTCAATGTCCATACCGCATCACTAAGTTTTTCTGTGCCTCCAATCAGATATTGTACAGGCAGATGATTCATATACGCATCACCTTTTCGCTCTGTTTGTATTTGATATACTTTCTGTAAGAGGGCGCCGGATTTATATTTATCCTGTTGTAGTTGACACAAAACTTCTTTAAGAAATATCGGTCAATGATAAAATATATTTGACGTTCTGAAAACAGAGCAACTGGGCTGTTTTTATATTTGCTATATTTATCACACAATGGAAACATCTCAGTTTGCAAAGAATTTGTGTAAATTGGTGCGTCTTACAGAATTTTTTTATGAAATTTCGGAGGAATACCAATATAGTAATAATGCGTGAATATTCATATTCTTATCGTACCATGAACATCCATATTTTTCAAGTTATTTTGCCTTTCATCACCTATCTTTTTAAAACTCGTAAACACATGGCTACGTTTATTCTGCCTTTTCTCAAAACATTTCCCCGTTCTTTACTTTGTCGTTCAAGTATCGTATAATGATATAAAACAAAAACGCAATAAAATCAAGGTGCGTTCCATGAACATTCTTGACCAGAATCCGCTGACATCGGATTTTTGGGGCAGTCAATCCCAACATCCGATTTGGGATATTGCCCGAATCAACGGCAATAAAAAATAGAACAAACTGCTTTGTTAACGGTCTACCTTGGCGTAGGTCTACATAATGGATACGGAAGCGCGCAGCGAATGTACATCAAGCGAGGGTATATCCCCTGATGGAAGCGGTGTATGGTATGGGGATAAAATATCTCCCCAATATGCCGATTGCTGCCATGATGACGACTTCGTTTTGTACTTATCAAAAAACTGCAATAACGAGAACGGTGTGGGACAAGGAGAAGCGAATCATATGACAAAAGAAGTATTTGCAAAACCATGTGTTGGAGCAATCATTAAAAAGTGGTCGGCAATGAACCATATATTCTTCTACAAACAAGGCAAAAAGAAGATGGGAACGAAACCAATGGTATGCTCGAAATCCCTGCTGGTAAAATCCGGGAATACGAGGATGTGTTTTCGGCGCTGCGCAGAGAGGTTTGGGAAGAGACAGGTTTGAAGATTACAAAAATATACGGCGAAGATTCATCGGTATGCACACAGATTGGCGATGTAACTACAATTTCATTTACCCCTTACTGTGTAACACAAAATCTATCAGGAGCATATTCCATCATTCTGAACACATTTTTATGTGAGGCAGAAGGTGATTTGATGGAATCTACCAATGAAACAGAACAGGTCCATTGGGAAAAGTATCGGAGATAAAACGATTGCTGGAGGAGCATCCCGAAAAAATATTTTTTATGCATATCAATGCGCTCAAAAAGTTTTTAAAAGTGTAAATTTCCGTTTACTGTCAGTAGAGAAGCGCATGGTCTCACAGGGAGGTGCACCTAATGTCCAAAGAACCTTTCTGGAATAGCGAAGAATCTATCAGCAAAGTAAAATTGACTGTTCTGAACACAACGATGATCATGCGGCAAGCAGGACGTATCTTTTATCTTGACCTTGCTCCGCTCAAATCCTAAGGAATCCATGAGCGAGAATCATGCCGTTTGATTCCCTTTCTCAAAAAGAAATCCGCTGTAATCTCCATCCTTGCAAGAGTGGAAACTACAGTGGTTTTCTTTTTTTTGCCCCTTAATGCCTGTTATAGCTTCGCAACAATCAAGCCCACACCAAGAACCACAACCGACACAAGCTACAGGTGCTGCTTGAAGTTGTGCTACCCGTGTCGTTTACAGACTTCTTTTCGGCAAAATTTTGGTAGACAAGATCCAGAAGATGGCAAACCAAAGGCTCCATCAGTCAGGAGCGCTCATAACTGCATCGAAAAAAAACCTGCAAACTCCATGATAAGCATTTTCCTCATCTTCAGGCGAATAAAGGGATATAAAAAGGTGCAGGTGATGAAACTATCACCTGCACCTTTTTAGAATAGGATACTATATTCGTTCCGGCTTAATTGAATCCCCATCATATAAAACTAAATGACGAAGTGGTGTTCACTGCCATTGAGCCATCGACGTAGAAGTAATACTGCTTGCCGTCAATCTGCTTCCAGCCGTTAGAGAACATTTTGCCGGTGGTTTTGTCCAGCCAGTATTTCTTCTGGTCAACGGAGAACCAGCCTTTGAGCGGTTCTCCATTTTTGTAGTAGCTCCACTCGCCGCTGTCATTCTGCTGCCAGCCATTTGCAGTCTGCGAGTCGATGATGATTTCCACGAACCGACGCAGGACGGTGGCAACTTCGGCGCGGGTAGCAGTTCCCTTTGGGGTCAAAGCGGTTGTTTGTCTTGCCCGCCAAGATGCCTGCCTGCTGCATGGACTTGACCGCCTCCTTCACCTGAGACGAAATCTTCGTATTATCTGCAAAGGTCACAGCTTCCAGCGTTTTCGGAATGGTGTAGCCCAACTTGGCAGCGTAATTTTTCAGAATCACTGCCATCTGCTCCCGGGTGATTTGACTGTCCGGTGCAAAGGTGGTGTCTGTTGTTCCGCTGACGATGCCCTTGCTTGCCGCCCAGTTGACATAAGGCACGTAGTAGGCGTCCGCTTTCACATCGGTGAATTTGCCGGCCTGGTAATCAGCCGGATCAATGCCCGCCAGCCGTCCGAGGGCAGTCACGAACATTCCTCTGGTCATGCCGGTGTTCGGGCTAAAAGTGGTAGCACTGATGCCGTTCAGCAATCCACGGCTGACCACAAAGAAGATGTTGTCCTTTGCCCAGTGGTTTTCGATGTCAGTAAAAGCAGAAACTTTCGCATCGTAACCCACTCCGTAAATACCCGCCTGGGTCATCTGGACAATGACCGCCTTCTGGTCGGCATCATAGCTGGATTTGGTGAGCCACTGCACCTTGCCCGCAGTATCCACAGAAACCGCATACAGATTGCCGCTCTGCTCGTTCTTTGCCGACGTGTACGGAACGGCAACGCTGATAGTCTTTCCGTTCAGGTTGGTCAGGCGGGTTTCCTTGCCGTTTTGACTTCCCAAAGGGAAATATCGTAGGCAGGTCTTGTACCGACAGCCGCCTTTGCCTTGGCAGAAGATACTGTGGTTTTCTTCACCTTGAAAACGATGTCGCCGCTGGTTCGGCGGTTCAGCTCCTTGAGGGTGTCCAGCGTGAAGCCAAAGTCGGTCATGGAATCGGTGTCGATGGTAAAGTGCTTAACCTTGGAGGACACCAGCTTATCCAGTGTGTCTGCTTTCAGAATAATCTGTACATCTTTCCGTGTGCCACCCACATTTACAGGAACCACCACAGCAATACCGTTTGCGGTGCTGCCATTCTTTTTCGCATCAACGGTTGCTTTGTTGATTGCCTGTTGTACCGTACTTTCGTTGATGTTGGCATTTCCGTTGATTCCGGGTTTCACCGGCTTGGCTTGACCGGTGGTCGGGGTATTAGGTCGTTCTTGTTTGGGCGGTTGATGTTGGTGGAATCCTTGTCAGAAGAATCTTCCCTGTCGTTGGAAGAATCTCCACCGCCGCTGCTCGGTTTCTTCTCCGCTGTCAGCGTAATCAGCGCTTCGGTTTGGTTGTATTCCGCATCTTCGGCTTTGACCGCTTTGATTTGGAACTCCCCTATGTCGGTTACTGTAACAGCGCCGTTTGCATCCACTGTTGCGGGACCGCTGACTACCGACCATGTGATTGTGCCCTCACCGGAACCGCCGGAGGTTTGCAGCGTAAAGCTGCTTCCCTTGTGGATTTTGCTCGGTGCGCCGATGATGGAAAAAGAGCCTCCTGCTCTGCCTTATCCACAGTAAGCGGATTGGTTTGAGCTTTTTTTTCCACCGTAGTGAATCTCAATTTTCTTGCCGTTATGTTCTGCGACCGTCAACACCGTTCCCTGGGCAGGGTCAGCAGTCAGCTTGCCGCTTTCCCCTGTGAGAGTCTCACTTGTATTGTCATTGTAGCTCACCTTCACTGACAGACCGCTCAAATCCAGCGTCTGTCCGCTGGTATAGGACAGGTTGGCAGGCTGATTGATAATCTCAATCCCGCTCACAGACTTTTTAGGAGTTGTGATTGCCACGCCTTGGCTGATGGTTTTTGCATGGTTTGTAGTAGCTTCTGCTTTTGCAAAGAAATAGTAGGTGGTGTTGGCGGTCAGACCAGAGAATACACGCTCCGTCTGCCAGTTTGCGGGGGCTTCATTTGTGATGTTGTAGCCGTAAGTAACCGTTGTGCCGATGTTAGCGGGTTCTACCACAGCTTCGTTCAAGGTAACCTGGATCGGGCTGTCCGCCTGTCCGGTCAGGGGTGAGCTTGTAAGAGGCAGGTGTTACCTTCACAGTCAGGTTTTTGCTTTCCATAGATTGTGCCAGCATCTCCTTCGAAGATAAGCCCGCTCCAGTTCTTCTGATTGGTCTTATCTCCGATACCCCCATTGGCAAAAATCAGGGCATGACCGTTCGCTCCGGTTTTAAAGGTGACGTCAGAACCTTCTAATCCGGCGCCGATTCCGGCTGCACCATACTTACCGCCGGTTGCAGTGACCTTGCCGCCACTGATGGTGACACTGCCGCCAGAACCCTCACTTCCGCCACCGATTCCGGCTCCATTCTTTCTGCTGGTTGCCTCGATACTACCGCCGCAGATGGTAATATTGCCGCCAGAATTACCACTGGTTTGCCGCCAATTCCGGCTTCTCCAAATTGACTGCTTGTGGCGGTCAGCGTTCCCATGTTCCCACCGACAGACTGGGCATAAACGAGAAAAACGTTGCCCTCTGCCACATTGATGCCGCCGTTGACGGTCAGGCTTGCGCCGTCTGCCAGAATCAAGTGAACCGCGCCGCTGACAGCGACCCGGCTGTCGATGGTGATATTGCTGTTTACGACATACCACCCGCTCTGCCATTCGGTCATACTGCTGTCCACCACAGTGACATTATCGGCTGTCTGTTCACTGCCGTTTTCGTCCAGATAGGTTACACCATTTATAAGAGCGTTTGTCTTGCCTGCAAAAAAGGAAAACAGGTTGTCCAGCTTCTCCGCGCCAGTGATTTTGGCTTTCTGCTCTTCGGTCAAAGCGTTGTAGGCTGCATAGGCTGCCTGCAATTTTTTATAAGCCGCCTGCTGTTCCTCGGCAGTCATCGCTTCCACTTCTTCTGCTGTGGGCAGAGCGTCCACCTGGTCCTGAACTGCCTTCACCTGTTCGTCCGCTTCTTTGCCATTGCACTGGCTCAGATCTGCATTTTCTGCGCCGCAAATGGGGCAGGCAGGATTGGTATTACCCTCTGTACAGAGGGTAATACAGGAGCATTTGCTCTGTGCGCCGCCGTCCTGCGGGTTGCAGATTTCACAGAGAAGGTGCAGGGAGTTCCCGGCACTTCCTCGGTGTAGCCGCACTCGCTGTCGTGTTCGTGATGGCAGTCCAGCGCCTCTGTGATACAGCCGCTTTCTTCGCTGCACTCGTGGGTACACGCAGTCGGCTCTTGCTCTTCCGCATCCGACTGGGCATCTGTGTTGTCCGACACACTTTCTGCCGGGTAGCAGTCCTCGGTATGCTCGTGGACACACTCGGCCACAAGGGTATAGCAGTCCTCATTGTGTTCATGGTTACGGGGGTTCCCTCTGTACCTTCGGTGTAACCGCAGTCGGTGGTGTGCTCAGGGTGATGCTCACACAGACCTCCGGCAACTGTTGGGGTTCCACCGCCAATACATTCAGCGGCAGGGTGGAAAATACCATCGCTGCCGCCAAAACAAAAAGCGGCAATTCGTTTTCGTTGCTTCATCTTTATCCTCCTATTTCTTGCGTTTATCTATTAAAAATACAAAAAGGAATCGGGCATCCACCCGCTTGGAATGGACAACTGTTTTTCTCTGTCATGGCAATATATGGATAACACAAAAAGCAGGCAGAGTTATCTCTGTCTGTCTGTCTGTCTGTCTGTCTGTCTGTCTGTCTGTCTGTCTGTCTGTCGTGAGTTTATTCCATGAGAACATTGTCTGTCAAGCCCCCTTATAACTTTATCTGAATCTTTGTATCATTTTTATTATATCATAGCTTTTTATTTTTATCGTGCAGTTTACCCCCGAATTATGCCGTTTACGAAGAGGGACCTTTTCTTTTTGTGCATCGCCTCTGTTTTGCTGCTCCACTTGTATCCCTTGCAACCTCTTAAAAGGGTGTTGCATACTGCTTTAGAAAGCACAATAAAGAATCTAATTGGAATGAACCGCTGTCCTTTATCCTCCGTGGGTTTTGTCCTTATAACACCTGCTGCTTTTGTTAAAAATGCTCTTCTACTGCCCCTGTTTTCTATCTTTATGTACGCAAAAAGCACAGGAGATATTTATCTCCTGTGCTTTTTTAGCGTTTATTCTGATTACGTGGCATTGTGTTAAAAGATTTTGTTCTACTCACTCTATTTTATCAATGAGTTTTGAACACTTCGTTTGGAAAATGACCTGGATGGAGCAAGTTTACTCTTCGCATTTGTAGCGGGCTGCCTACCCTCCTACTTTTTCCTTCGGACTTCCCTTTTCTCTGTTTATGTATAAGAAAAGAGCGTAGAATCTATTTCCCCACGCTCTTCCCTGCTATTTAGCAGCTTGTCCTGTCATTTTATATCAGATTTTATGCTGATTTTTAGGGGATATTAACATAGTAAGAACTGGGGAATATTTACAATGACATCATATCATAGGTGTATACATTTTTGTAAGCCTTTTTTCTATAAAAGAAGCCTTCCTTATTGGAAGCTTCTTTTTTTGATTTTATATTCGTTTAGAACAGCAAATCATCTTCTTCGTATTCTGTCATTTCAAACTCAGGTTCAGATGATTCTTTTGCTGCGCTTTGTCTATCAGTCGGACATTTATACTATTGTTGGAATCTTTCTTTGAGCCAACAAATGATACACGGTCAGCAATAACCTTAATTACTGTGTGACTCTTACCATCATTGTCTTTATAGGTTTCTGCTCTAATTGAATCCTCAAAAGAATGAGAAAGTCTTTCTGGAAATACTGTTCGATATATTCTGTGTTTTTTCATTGATTGATGCTAGTGTCAGTATTATAACTGCTAAACAAACAATCACAATCCATAAAAATAAAACCTGGCGTTTAATAACGCCAGGTTTTATTTTGTCTTATCTTCCACTCTAATCAGAGATTGTAGAATTCCAAACTCAATCCTACTATACTTAGTTTGACAATACACTCTCACTGTTCATAGAATCGAAGATTACAATAAAGTTGGGTATTGAGCATATCAAGCCTCTACACTAACACACCGGGCAAGAATACGTTTACTCATATCGTAATTACAGGTAAGTAGCGTAAGATCCCATGTACCTTCTTCCAGAGCATCTCCATTTTTAGCATCAATCTCCACAATTTCCGTTACCTGAAATTTTGTTACTTTACCATCCATGGTTTGATAGCTTATTTCTGATCCTATAGGAAGTTGAGATAGATTTCTAAAATGTGCTTTATAATTATGACCCGCTATCACCATCCGAGGTGAGCCTTGTATATCTTCTTTTCAAAAAATACAAACACTCACTTTTAGAAGTGCATCGCTATAGTCAGCCAATACTGGAAGCTCTAAACCTAAATCGGGCAAAGAAAGAATACCATCAATATTGTAGTTACTCCAATTAAAAGAATTTGGAGAAGATATATGGGGTTCTTGACTGAGGAATTCTTCCTTCTCATCTTTTTCTTCAGATTCAGTGGAAGGAGTAGAAGCGTTCAGATGTTGCTGCGCTTGCGCTAATAAAACGCCAGACTGCTGTTCCGCAGCTCGCTGCTCTAATACATTCTTTCCAAGGAACAGTATTGCAGCTATAATCAGAACAATCCCTAATGCGAAAGCCATCAGACTGATCTTATTCTTTTTCATCTGAGTGTCCCCGAGATTTTTTCTTGTAGACGCCATAGCCAATTACTACGACACCTGCAACACCGAGCAGAACAGGAATCACCCAGTTTTGTCCCGTTACCGGCAATTCTTTTTGTGGTTTGTCATCATTGATGATAGTCCAAGTCATTCCATCGTGCGTTACCTCAGCGATAAATCCTGCCGGAACTTCGTCTTCACGAACGCTCCAATCATATTTATCGTTTAAATCAGACCAAGTATAGCTCCACTTGTTATCCTCACACAAGGTTACCCAATCATAATGTTTTCCGTCGCGAAGAAGTTCTACTCGGATACTATCAGTACGCTCTCGTCCATTATCCAGTTTCCATACTTTATTAACTGTTAGGCTGGTTGTTTGATCGTCAAGCCTACTAACATTATGGGAGCCAAGTGTCTCTGTTGTCAGATTGACTGGATCATCATTGTTATTGCTGTTTTGCGAATCAGGTTTATTAGATGGTCTATTATTGTCATCATCGGTGTTGCTACCCCCACCAGAACCTGATTTATGGTTTGTGATGGTAACTTGAGCAGTACCATTAAGCGGAATGATTCCAGTTTGTCCATCGTAGCTTACAGAATGTCCATATGTGTCAGTTTCAGCTACACTATACTCCAAATCTGCCGGAAGCCCATTCGCTGTTTTACTTTCATTGTCTTTTAAAGTAAAGTTGGATACACCATCGGTAAAGACCATGTCCCCATAGACGCCGTTAATTTTTCTGCCATTTTCTCCATGAAGTGTTATCTGCATAGGAAAACTACGATGATAATCTCCTTTATTTCCGGTAACATATTTGGTTACTGTAATACTGCCAATAGGTTCTATTGGAGGAGTTGTTTTGTTCCATGTACCAACCAATACAACATCCTTGTTTGGCATCGTTAGCTTGCCATCTTTAATTTCGACACCACTTGGGGATTGGACTTTCCAGTCTGAGAATGTATATCCCGACAATGTAGGATTTTCCGCAACTGTGACTGGGGCAGAATAGCCTGCATGTACAACTGCCGGCACTTCTGGTGCTCCATCGGGAACAACGCCATCATACTGATAGGTTACTGTATGGGGAGTTGCTCTGTAATAGATCTTCAGGGGATTGTCCTTCGTTGCCCCACTGCAAAAAGAGCATTCAAACGGTGTTCACCGTAGTTCTCATCGAAAACATAGTGAATACCAAGGGTCTCTTTACCTGATCCATCAATAGCATCCCAAGCAAACTGTTTGCCATCAAACTTTTTCTGGCTGATACTTACTGCATCGCCGAGGATATGCCCAGCCACCTTGCCCGTGGGTCTGCCTTATCCAGTTATAAGCTGCGCCGTTTTCGTCCGTTTGATTTCCATCCGGATCGTAAAACTGATAGTAAAGCTCATAATACCAGAGCTGTTCCTGAGTCTCTTTCCACTGGGCATAGACGGTAATATCACTTGTCACCGGTGTGGTTGCAATAAATTCTGTACCGCTACCATCCGCTGCCGTGTTCCAGCCCAGGAAGGTATAATTTTTGCGGGGTTGGTGCTGTAGGCAACGTGCCTACTGTAGATCCTCGGGCACGACCTTCTGCTTCGGGTCCGCCTCTGTATCACCGCCATTTTATCAAAGGTGACAGTGATACCCTTTGCGACCTGCCACATAAAATACGAATCTGCAGTTGCTGTATCAGCATCATTTTTCGTTTCAGGTATAGATTATCTGCAATAGCATCTGGATTCTTCAAGAGAAATGTAGATTGCATCGGCAACTTTTCTCCGGTAGAAGAATCTGTTCCATTTGGAGCCAAACATACAAGATAGTTGTCTCCAATTGTTGGTTTAACTGGCTTAGAAATCCAAGTAGAGCTGTCTGTCCCATTAGAAGAGGCTTCTACAGTTTCAACTTGTGCAGAGCCGCTGGCCAACCCATTAATTTCAATGGGAATCCACTTTTTAGGATAGTTGTTAGTTTCCTGGTTCCCAACAACAGGCAATTGAAGAGTCGTATTTTTAAATTTTGCATGACCATTTACCTGTAGTGGATTCATAATGGCCCAAATACTGTTTTCCACATCAATGCTGCAGTGAATAGCATCTCGATAGTCATTCTTCATTGCTACAAAAGTATCGCCATCACTGGTGAGCAAGGTATCCTCAGTTGCGTTCTTTTTGTGATTGTAGGCAATCTGATAGTAGGTATCAAAAAATATCTGGCTATTTTCTGTGTACATGCCCTCGTAAATGTATGTGTAACCTTTTTGCATGCCAGGTTCCATGATTCATGGTAACATTCTTTTTGATTCGCGTATCCGAGTTCCTGGTTGTCAGTTTACTGTTGCCTGTAATGTTTAGATTATCCACACTATAAAATGGCTTCTGTATGTTTCCATTATACTGTTCAAATTTTTCAGAATCGACATCAACAACAGCATTGTTCTGTATATTCACTTCACCAAGACTGAAAAACACACCTATATCTACATTACCACCAGTAACAGTTGCAAATGCTTTATGACCTTCTTTTGGATACTGATCTCCAAAAATTTGTGCGCAACGTCCGCCTTTTACCAGAACTTCGGGGTGACCTGTAATTGATTGATATGTTTCTGTTACATAATCATAGGTTTGAATGAAATCAAGATTTCCATCAATCAATTCAACCAAAACATTTCCACTGATTTCTGTATCATTGTACCGGCTGCCAGCAAGGATTCCATGACCTGCATTATTTTCATTTGGTACATTATACGAAATATAAATTGCATTTTCTTCGTTTTTCTGATTTAGGATCCGAATTGGTCCAGAATTATCCAGTGGTGAGGGTGTTCCATCGCCTTCTCCACCACCGACAATATGGGCTAATCCCATATCAGGATTACCAAATATTTTCATTTGAACGGTGCCCAAGACTGTATCATTATATCCACAGGCCATTACATTTCGTTCAGCCATATATACACCGTCGGTAATATTTACGCGGATATCTCCAACGGTAGAGTGGTAGGAACCACATTTCGGATACATAGCCAAGCCTGGACATACTGAATGCGCTTTAGCACCCTCATAACCAAAATTGACAGTAACGGTTCCTGTTACAGTAGCTGGTGTACGCATATCAGCTTCAAAGCTGAATTCATTCATACCTCCACCAAACTGTTCGCTCGTCGAGCCTTCACGAAAATCGATGGTTACATCTCCGCCAACACAGCCATCAGAGGTCTCTTTTAGCATGTCCACCACCAAAAAGCTGGCTAACTACAACATTTTCTCCATCAAGAACTATATGAACATTTCCAGATACATTACTGTCCAAGCCACCGCCAAACAGGTAAGCAGAAATTTTCCGCCCCGCAGAATAATAGTAGTATCTCCGTTTATATGATTTCCTTTCGAGCCGCCCCCATACAGGCATTGTATCGTTCCTGAAGCGTTCTCAGTCGTCTCAAAGCGATGCCCATTTGCAAATATATTGTATTCTGAAAATTTGACTCGGTCCAGTATAATATCGCCTACCAAATCGGTTGCCAAAGGTAGTATGACTCCCTTATCTGTTTCACTGGTCACTGTGATCAATTTTCCAGGGACACCTGCGAAATCAGAGGTCAGGTTAATATCTTCTTTGAGAACAATTGTATACTGGGTTTCATTTCCATTGGTGATTTCTTGGATAACTGTCTCAAATTCTTCTGGACTGGATACCTCGTAGGTGTTTCTCCGACCAATAACAGTTTGTCTGCCAAAACAGTTATTTTCACAGAAGGCACCTCTACCCCTTCCGCTACAGAATAAGCCTCCGGTATAATGGGGAAAAAGATATATTCTCCTGCTATCGTAGCATTATATTCCGGCTTGCTTTCCCACGTTACCGGAATGGTGAAGACGGTTCCATCTGCATTTACTGCCTCAACTGTTCTGGCAGGGTAAGAGCCTCCAAAGCAGTTCCAAACCGGAACACTTTGCTCTGAGATAGCCTTGTCGATAGCAATAAATGAGGTAACCTGCATATCTTGTACCATCACTTGAATCGAGGGTATTTCTACCCCTTCGGCTACGAAACAAGTCTCTGGCAGAACGGGGTAAAAATATAAGTTCAAGTACAGCACCATCAAATTCCGGTTCACCTTTCCATGTTACAGGAATGGTAACAGTGTTCCCTTCTTCATCTACTGCCTCCAACTGTTCTGGCAGGGTAAGAGCTTCAAAGCGGTTCCAACCGGAACAGTCTGCACTGAAACAGTTTGCTCTAATACTGCAAAAGAAGCCACCTGTTTAATGGTATCCGGCAAGTTGACATCTTGTACTATCACTTGAATCTTCGGTAACTCTATTTCCTCTGACACGGTATAGTCTTCAGGAAATACAGGGAGAAGATATATTCTCCTTCTTTTGTCCCATCAAATTCTGGCTGACTAATCCAAGACACAGGAATCTCAAAGATGTTTGAATCGATCCCTATTGCTTCCAGATAGTCTGGTAAAATAACTTCTTCCGGGTTACTATTCATTTCTACTATCTGTTCTCTTATCTCCTCGGACAATTGAGAAAATTCGATAATTTGATTGTCTGTCTCTTCGTTTGAAGGGAGTTTTTCTTCCGTATCTTCGTTATTTGTATCGGGCATTAGTGCTTCTGGTGGGTTTGTTTCATATAAAGTATTTTCCACGGATGAAGTTCCAGAAACATTCTTTCCAGATTCAGTAACCTGAAATCCCTCTGTGGATGTTACATCCACAGAAGGGTTGCTTATATCAGCTTCTCGAATATATTTCTCCTCAGTAGCCGGGCTATCTGCAAATGTAGTTATTCCCAAACTGGAAACAAGGATTGTACCCGAAAGAAAAGCCGACAACAATTTTGATCCTATTCTTTTTTTACCGATCATTTTCTTTTAACTCTCCTAATTTTAACATTTTAGAAACTATAATTCTTTTGCTTACTGTTTCCTCAGTCGTGCTAATTTAAAACATCAACAGGAACTGGTGGTCCATGAGGCCAGTATATCAGAAAGCTACGCAAAGATAGATAAACAGGGGAATATGTCGATAATCCATATATTCCCCTAAGATATTCCATCAAACCGAATATGGTTAGAGATAAAAAATGCAGATAATTAAAATATGCAAAAGCCTTAAAAATCGGACTAACATATCATCGCTTCCCCCATTTATGTGATCTTCGCATAGCCGTCCTACAGCAGTTTGGGGTTCCATCGCCAATACATTCATCAGTAGGACGGAAAACAACATCACTGCTACCAATACAAAAGTGTCCTTTCGTTTTCGTCTTTTCATCTTATCTCTCCTATTTTTGCGTTACTCCACTAAAAAACACAAAAGGAAGCGGTCATCCATTCAGTTTGAATGGACAACTGCTTCCTCTATCATACAAATATGCGGATATCACAAAAACAGACGGAGTTACTTCTGTCTGTCTGTCTGTCTGTCTGTCATGAGTTTATTCCATAAGGACATTGTTTGTCAATCCCTCTATTACCATCTTATCTGGATTTTATTTCTAAATTTTATTATACCACAGATTTTCCTGTTTTCATAGTGTTGTTTACTTGGAATGACTTTTTTCCACGAATTATGCTATTTTAATCTCCCTTTCATTCCCTCATCTCTTCAGCAGCACCAAGAACTTCACGGTATCCATCCTCATTGACTGCAGTTATTACCAGGATGACTACATTTTCAAACTATTTGAGGATATAACACTCCTATCTCTTGCCTTCTTTTTCAATCCACGCTCTCCTGACCGGAGGGCGACATCACAAAAGTTTTGTTTTTGTTTGGTTCTGCTTCCCTGGATGGTCCCAGTTTACTCTTCGATTTTGTAGCGGGCTATCTGCCCCTACTTTTCCCCTTCGGACTTCCCTTTTTCCTGTTTTATGCATATGAAAAGAGCGCAGGGACCGCTTTCCCCACGCTCTTCTTTATGATTTATTACTTTTTCCCGTCTATTTTCAGCGGATTTTGTGCTGATTTTGTCCGGGATGTGAACAGAAATCGCTTATTTCATCATGCTTGCAACTTCGCTTGCAAAGTCATCGTTTTTCTTTTCGATGCCTTCGCCCTTTCATAGCGAACGAAAGAGAGGATTTCGATCTTGCCGCCAAGCTCTTTTGCTTTTGCTTCGGTGTAAGATTTGATGGTCTGGTCGCCGTCTTTGATGAATTCCTGATCCATCAGGCAGTTTTCTTTGTAGAATTTCTTAATTCTGCCCTGTACCATCTTTTCAGCAATTGCTTCCGGTTTGCCTTCGTTGATAGCCTGAACCTTGAGGATTTCTTTTTCTTTCTCCAGAACCTCAGCAGGAACTTCGGTCTCGTTGAGGTAGCCAGGGTTTGCAGCAGCAACCTGCATTGCAACGTCCTTGCCGTACTCTTCGAAGCCCTCTTTGTCAGCAACGTCGGTATCGAATTTAACCATAACGCCGATGCTGCCGCCTGCATGGATGTAGGTAGCTACATCGCCTTCATAGCGGGTGAAGCGTCTGATCTTGATGTTCTCGCCGATGGTCTGAATCTTCTCGGTGGTCAGGTCAGCGATGGTCATTCGGTGCTACCGCAAGCTTTGCAAGCTGTTCAGAGCGTCTACATCAGGGGATTTTGCTCTACAACGGTCTGAGCGCAGGTGTCAACAAATGCCTGAAAATCAGCGTTTTTCGCAACAAAATCAGTTTCAGCGTTAACTTCGATCACAACGCCAACCTTCTTAGCAGTGTCAACATATTTTTACGATACCTTCAGCAGCGATGCGTCCAGCTTTTTTAGCAGCAGCAGCCAGACCCTTTTCGCGCAGCAGCTCGATTGCTTTTTCCTGGTCGCCGTTGGTTTCGGTCAGTGCTTTTTGCAGTCCATCATGCCGCAGCCGGTACGATTTCAGTGTTTAACGTCCTGAGCGGTCCTTTGCCATAAAAAGAAATTCCTCCGTTGAAATGATAAATTTATAAAACAAAGGATAAAGAAAAGGTCCCAGCACAGGTGCCTGTCGGGAAAAGACCCCAACAAGGAACCCTTACTGGGACCGGCTTCCTCTGCCTGATCCGACGTTCGATTCAGCGTCTTTTTTCAGCAGCTTCAGCATCCTCTGCCCTGACGGCCCTGTCTGCCCTCGATGATCGCATCGGCCATGGTGCCTGCAATCGCTTAACGGCGCGGATTGCGTCGTCGTTACCGGGGATGACGTAATCCACCTCGTCGGATCGCAGTTGGTGTCAACGATAGCAACGATCGGAATACCCAGTTTCTTTGCTTCAGCAACAGCAATTCTTTCTTTTCTTGGGTCAACGATGAACAGTGCGCCTGGCAGCTTGTTCATGGTCTTGATACCGCCCAAGATATTTCTCCAGCTTTTCGATTTCCAGGTTCGAGTTTAATAACTTCTTTCTTTGGCAGACGATCGAAGGTGCCGTCTTCCTGCATCTTGCGCAGCTGAGCTCTCCAGTCTCTGGATTCTGCGGCGGATGGTTTTGAAGTTTGGTCATCATGCCGCCCAACCATCTTGCGTTTACAAAATAAGCGCCTGCACGCTCTGCCTCTTCTTTGATGGACTCGCCAGCCTGTTTCTTTGGTACCAACAAACAGAACGTTGTCGCCGTTAGCTGCTACGTCGCGAACGAACATATAAGCTTCTTCAGGTCGATGAGTTTCTTAACGGTCTTCTGCAGGTCGATGATGTAGATACCGTTTCTCTCGGTGAAAATGTAGCCATCTTCGGGTTCCATCGGGTTTGACCAAAGTGGGTTCCAGCAGCGGGTCTAGGTACGACCATGTTGATTTCCTCCTTAACCATCCCTCTCCCGCCTTTCCGTCAGATGGTATACAGTATGCAGGCAGGAGGAAGGATATGCCGATTATCTGCTGTGTACGTCTATCCTGCGCGGCTCCAGCTTGGAATAAACAATTTTCTGTCCGTGGTACAAGCCGCTGTAGCCGGACAGCACATAGCCAATCACACTGGCGATACCAAAGTAGATGACCCCTTCGCCGCCGAACAGCTCGACCGCCAAGGTGAAGGAGGCAACCGGACAGTTGACCACTCCGCAGAACAGTGCAATCAACCCTACCGCGGCTCCGAAGGAAGGCTCCAGCCCCAACAGCGGCGCAACCACACAGCCGAAGGTAGAACCGACAAAAAGGTGGGCACAATTTCGCCGCCTTTAAAGCCGGCGCCCAATGTCAGGGCGGTCAGCAGCAGTTTGGCAGCAAAGGCATACCACACCGCCTGCCCTGCCATCGCCTGCTCGATTATAGGCATGCCGGCGCCGTTGTAATCGGTCGTTCTCAGCAGGATGGTCAGCAGAATCACCACCGCACCGCCTAAAGCCGCCCGCAATCGGCGGTCCTTGCAGCAACGTTCATAGCCTTTGGCTGCTATATGCATCGAGGTGCAGAAGAGGATGCTCAGCCCCGCACACAAGGTGGACAAGAGGATGACCTGGGATGCACTCAAAAAATTCAGCTGGGGGATCCCACTGACTGCAAAGGCAGTCGGTGCAATCCCGCACACCTGCGCAATCCCGTAACCGGTCAGCGCACCAATCAGACAGGGCAGCAGCGCCGCATACTGCATCACCCCGACGCTGACCACCTCCACCGCAAAGATTGTGGCTGTCAGCGGGGTGCCGAACAGCGCCGAAAAGCAGGTGCTCATCCCGCACATAATCATCATCTGATGCCCCGGTCATCCAACGAGAGCCAGTCTGCCATCTTGGAACCCAGACTGCCACCAATCTGCAAAGCTGCGCCCTCCCTGCCGGAGGAACCGCCCAGCAGATGGGTCAGGACGGTGCTGATAAAAATCAGCGGAGCAGTCCGCAGCCGCAGCGGCTGTTCCCCGCGCACCGCCTCCAGGATGGTGTTGGTACCCATATCCTTTTCCATTCCTGTTTTCTGGTACAGCAGGGCAATCAAAACACCACCCAACGGCAGCAACAGCAGCAGCCATGGGTGTTCCATCCTCTGGTGGGTAGCAATTTCCACTGCAAAGTGGAACACCACCCCATCACGCCGACCACGCTGCCTACCGCCGTTGCCAGCATGACCCATTTTGCACAGACGGAAAGGGTGCCGCGCACACGCTCAATCCACTTTTCATCCTCCTGCTCCCCTTCCTGCCGCGGCTGCGGCTGCTCGCTTTCCTCATCTTCTTCCGGTTCTGCTTTTGGCTCCGGCTGCTCCCAGACCGGAACGATGGCAGCGGTGTCCAGTGCGGTCACGTCCTCCCCGCAGACGCTGATGCCTACCCCCTGCTGCGGGTCCCAGCTTGCCCAGAAGGCAGCAGAAACCATGCCACTCTGCACATCCAGCACCAGGGCGCAGGCGCAGCAGCTGCCACAGGTCATTTTTATCCAGCAGGTTTGGCATCTCGGGATGATTGTCTGCACGGGTATAGCCATATTGCAGCTGCATCAGCGGATACTGCTCAAACAAGCCGGTCATCATCACATCCAGCAGGCGGTACTGCTCTGTCAGCAGATAACGGCAAGCGTCAATGACCTGCTGGTCGTCACAGTTGCCCGGGCGCACCATCAGGTCAATCGGTTGCTCCTTCTCAAAAAAGGCATCCCAATCTTCCAGACAAACCTGCCCCTTTATAGCAGTCATCCTCCCAAATCAGAGCTTTCTCCAATTCTTCCAAGGCTTCCTCCACCACAGGGTCCGCTCCCTGCATGGCGTGCAGGTCCACAAACCAGCTCACCAGCTGGCAGACCCCTGCCCTCGGCATCCTGTCCCCAGTAGACCGGATATTCACCCGCACCCCAACCGGTGGTAAAAACAGGCAGACGACATTGATTTTCCGGCAACGTCCAATCTGCCCAGCTGCCCGGATGATTCTGCTGCTGCACCATCGGCAAAAACAGCTGCTCCAGCAGATTTTGCGGAGAACGGGCAGACACCCGCCCATCCAGATAATCCTGTAGCTTTTGCAGGGTGACCTGGTCGCACAGGCAGCCCAACGCACTTTTGCTGACAAAACCGAAGTTTCCGGTGGTCAGCTGGTTGTAATCCTCCAGACCGGTCAATGCCTGTTCAAAGTGTACCGGCTGTTCATAGTTAAAGCGCAGGCGGGCAGCTGCACACACCGGACTCTCTCCCTGCGGGAAAGCAATGCACAGTTCCAACGGATAGTTCCCCACCGGCGCTGTAACCAGGTATGGCTGCGGCGGACAGTCGGCAGCGGCACAAGGGTCAAATGCACCAGTGACCCGCTGGGCAGCGGACATAAACCGACCCGAACGGTGCGCACCGGACAGCCGGCGACCTCCTCCTGCTCGAAATATTCTGACAGATCCTGCTGGCAGCTCAGCTGCTCCCTGTTTTCCATCCACAGCTTCAACCATTCCTTTGTCGGTGTCACCTGCATCTCCTCCATCCATCGCTCAGAGCAAATTTTAATTTCACTGATTATTATAGACGCTTTTTTCTTTTTGTCAAAAGTTTCCTGTGCTATTTTCCCTCTCTTTTAAAAAAAGCTGCCAAAACCGCTTGCATATTTTCCCGCAGGACAGCAAACACTATCAACACAAACCAAACTGATAAGGAGAGCGTACTGTTATGAAAGCTACCGGAATCGTTAGAAGAATCGATGACTGGGTCGTGTGGTCATTCCCAAGGAAATCCGCCGCACCCTGCGCATCCGCGAGGGTGACCCGTTGGAAATTTTCACCAGCAACGACGGCGAGGTCATCTTTAAAAAATATTCTCCCATCGGCGAACTGTCCGCTTTTGCTGCCCAGTATGCGGACATCCTGCACAAGACCAGTGGTAAAGCGGTGATCGTCTGTGACCGTGACCATGTGGTCGCCGCCGCCGGTGTCCCCGAAAAAGGAGCTACTGGAGCGCCGCGTTTCCCCTGCCCTCGAGCAGCTGTGCGACCAACGAAAGAACTATGTCCTTTCCCCACAGGAGCATCCACTGTATCCGGTTGAGGGCGTGGAACGCACCGCTTTGATAGCATTTCCCATCATCTCTGCAGGCGATGTCTGCGGCAGTGTGGTGTTGTTGGGTGAGGACTCCGATCAACCCAGCGAAGCAGAGGAAAAGCTTTTGTGTGCGGCTGCCGGATTTTTGGGAAAACAGATGGAAGAATAACTTTGTAAAGGACCCCATGGCTGTATTTCAGCTCGGGTCCTTTTTCTTTACAACCATCAAAAAAGCCGTAATCAGGCGTTTTTCGGTTAATTTCCATTTTTGTAAAATTCTTCCTTTCTGTTTTGAATGAATTTTCTACACATCCCTCCGGTTTTATTTACCACTTATGTTAAATTCCTGTAAAATTGTGTTAAATCTTCGAATTTCTTCTTGAAATAAATCCATTTATTGTGTATAAAGTTAATAGAAGAATAAATTTATGTAAACTATGGAGGAAGCATCTGTGAAGTTAACTGATTTGATTGGTCTGCTTGGCGGTCTTGGTCTGTTCCTGTACGGAATGCAGATGATGAGCAACGGCTTGAAGCCGCCGCCGGTAACCGCATGAAAAAAATTCTGGAAAAACTGACCGCAAACCGTTTTCTCGGCGTCGTTGTCGGCGCTGTCATCACCGCTGTCATCCAATCCTCGTCTGCTACCACCGTCATGGTCGTCGGCTTCGTCAACTCCGGCATGATGACCTTGCAGCAGGCAGTGTGGATTATCATGGGTGCCAACGTCGGTACCACCATTACCGGTCAGCTTATCGCTTTGGATGTCGGCGCAATTGCTCCGCTGTTCGCCTTTATCGGTGTGGCATTCATTGTCTTTTTGAAAAATGAAAAGCTTCATCATTACGGTAAGATTATCGCCGGTCTGGGCATTTTGTTCATCGGTATGGATATGATGAGTGCGGCAATGGTTCCTCTGCGCGAATCGGAGACCTTTGTCAATATCATCACCCGCTTCTCCAACCCTGTTCTAGGCATTCTTGCCGGTGCTATTTTTACTGCTATCATTCAGTCCTCCTCGGCATCGGTCGGCATCCTGCAGGCACTTGCCAGCAGCGGTGTAATCGGTCTGCCACAGGCTGTCTATGTGCTGTTCGGTCAGAACATCGGTACCTGTATCACCGCTGTCCTGGCTTCTATCGGTACCAGCCGTGTTGCAAAGCGCACCACCATCATCCATCTTCTCTTTAACATCATTGGTACTACCCTGTTCACCATTATTTGTATCTTAACTCCTTTCACCACTCTGGTCGAAGGCTTTACCCCGAACAACGTTTCGGCACAGATTGCCAATATGCACACCATCTTTAATATCACCACCACCATCCTGCTCATCCCGTTCGGCTCCTATCTTGCCAAGCTGGCGACCCGCATCCTGCCGGACCTGCCGGAGGAGCGCGACGATGTCATGCACCTGGAGTACATCCAGCCGTTTATTCCGATTGAAAATCGCGGCGAAACCAAAATCGGTATCTCTGCGATCGCCATCACTGCCATCCGCAACGAGCTGATTCGCATGACCCAAATGACCCGCGAAAACGTTGGATTGAGCTTTGATGCTGTCCATGACAATAACCTTGCTCTGGTGGAAGATGTACGCAATCGTGAGGAGTATATCGACTATCTGAACAAGGAAATCTCCAAGTACATCTCCCGTATGCTGGTCAAAGAGCGCAACCCGAAGGATTCCCAGTACATGAGCGCACTCTTTAAGGTCTGCGGCAACCTCGAGCGCATCGGCGACCACGCGGTGAACATCTGCGAATACACCAACATGATCAAAGAAAAACAGATTACCTTCTCCAAGGAGGTCATGGTCCAGATTGAGCAGATGAAGGAAGTCTGCTGCGATGCTCTTGATCTGTTGCTGGACAATCAGGCAAACAGCGAAAGCCTGCACTCGATCGAATCGATTGAACAGAAGATCGATGATATGACCGAAAGCTTCCGTAAAGGTCAGATCGACCGTATGCAGACCGGAAAATGCTCCGATGAAGGCTGTGTGCTCTATTCGGAGATGCTCACCGACTTTGAGCGTATCGGCGACCATATCCTCAATATCGGTCAGGAGGTCACCGGCTCGGTGGACGACTAAAAATCTCATTTCCTCTATCGAGTAAAACAATCCTGAATCCCAAAACACCCGAAAGTTTAAAAACTTTCGGGTGTTTTTTCTTACAGGCAGTAACACTCAAGTTCATTTTATGATATACTTTATCAAGTAGAACAATTCCTATTTGTGGAGGACCCATCTATGGAAACAAACGATTTACTATTGAGAAATTGGCAGGACACCGATGCAGAACCTTTGTATAAACTGTGTCTCGATCCTGCTTTAAGAGCCAGCGGCATTCATTTCTACGATTCTGTTGCCGACAGTCAGAATACCATCCGACATTGGAAAAACAACAAGGGCTTTCAAGTAATCATTGACAAGAGAGGCCTCGACTTTGTGGGATTTATAAACCTAAGTGACATGAATCGCTATGATGGCTATATGGGTTGGAGTACGCCATTGCCGAAAAGCACCGAAACAAAGGCTATGCAACACAGGCACTAAAAGGATGATAGACTACGGTTTTGAGGAGATGAATCTGCTGGTGATTGCTGCCTGGGTTCGGTCGCATAATCAGAATAGCGCACGGGGTCTGGAAAAATGCTCCTTTACATTCGCGGGCCGCCTGCGAAAACACGCCCGCGATCAAAGTGATACCCTTTGCTATTCTTTGTTAAAGGAGGAATGGGAAAATCTTCCAAAGGACTCCATTTCCTACCTAAACAAAACAGGGAGCGTAAGCTAAAAGCTTGCGCTCCCTGTTTCTTTATCCCAAAATTAGCCGTGCAAATCCTCCGACTGGCGCTGCATATTCTCTACAACAATATCAAAGATTTCTCCCAAAAGGAGGCGCAGTATTCCAGCACCTGCCAGGGCTCGTTGGTGTGAAAATGCAGCTTCATCAGTTCTTCGTCCCCGACCACAATCAGACAGTCCCCGCGAAAATGCTCGGTGATATAATCATTGAGCTGGTCCTCGTCGATGGTACAGCCTTCGATGAGCAGCTGGGTATCAAATTTAAACTCAATCGTTTCTGCCATAGCCTGTTTCCTCTTTTCTGTCTTATTGTTCTGCGGCGCGGCGGATGATGGAGCCTGCCTCCAGCACCAGTCCCTTTGCCGGCATCGTCAGTTTCATCATGGCGTTGTTTGCCGACTCGCGCGGATTGCCCTGCTCATCGGTGATAGAGGTGACGGTGTAGGAAAGCGGGCGATCCTCCACTGTGCTGTGCGGACAGATGATTTCCACCGTTTCTCCCAGAGAAAACTTGTTGCGCTGGGTGCAGTAGAGGATGTCCCCTTCGGTTTTATCCACCACCGCTACCACATCCCACTGACGGACATAGCCTGCGTTTTCGTAGTACTGTCCCTGCTCCGGTCTGCCAAAATAAAATCCGGTGGAATACTGCCGGTGGCTGACCTTGCGGGTCTCCTCCTCCAGCCAGGAAGGCAGCACAAAATGCTGCGGGTCCTTGCGGTAGAGGTCGACCGCCTGACGATAGGCATTGGTGATGACTGCCACGTAGTAGAAGGACTTTTGCCCTTCCCTCAATCTTCAGTGAGGTAACACCTGCATCGATGACCTTGTCCAGATGCTCGATCATGCACATATCCTTTGCATTGAGGATATAGCTGCCCTTCTCGTCCTCATAGATGGGGAAATACTGCCCCGGGCGTTTTTCTTCCACCAGATGGTATCCCCAGCGGCAAGGCTGTGCGCACTCGCCGCGGTTGGCATCCCCTGCCAATCATATAGTTGGACAGCAGGCATCTGCCCGAAAAGGACATACACATTGCTCCGTGTACAAACGCTTCGATTTCCAGCTCGGGCGGCGTTTTATCGCGGATGCGGCGGATGTCCTCCAGCGGCAGCTCACGCGCCAGCACTACCCGCTTTGCTCCCATCTTGTACAGCTCGTTGGCAGTCAGATAGTTAACGATGCCGGTCTGGGTGGAGATGTGGATGTCCACCTCCGGGATCACCCGCTTTGCCTCCATCAGCACGCCGATGTCCGCTACAATCACTGCATCTACGCCGGCATCCCGTGCGCTCTTCAAATAATCGCTCAGCTGCTCGACCTCGCTGTTGAGCGGCAGGGTATTACAGGTCAGATAGACCTTGACATCCCGGGCATGGGCATATTCCACTGCCTTTTTCATGGTATCAAAATCAAAATTTGCCGACGAGGCGCGCATCCCGAAGGCAGTGCCTCCCAGATAGACCGCATCCGCTCCATAGTTGACCGCATAGGTCAGCCGTTCAAAATCGCCCACCGGCGCCAGCACCTCCGGGTAGTGGTCGCGCTGTGCCGCAAAATGTTCTGCCATAATCTTCCTCCGTTGTTGTTTGTCCTGCCTGTTAGTTTCCGCTTTCCTTGACCGCCTGACTTTCCTTGAGCTGCGCATTCACTGCCTTTGCCTTACGGATGTTGGCGTTGTGTTCATCGAGAGTGGATGCAAAGTAATAGGTTCCTGCATCGTCCGATACAAAGTAATAATAATCGCTCTGTGCCGGATGGATAGCAGCTTCGATAGCATCCATACCCGGGTTACAGATCGGTCCGACTGGCAGACCCACCACCTTGGTGGTGTCATAAGCATCATACATCTGCTGATTGTCCTCGGTCATAAAGACACGGATGTCATCGCGGATATAGTTGCCGGTTGCATCCGATTGCAGATACGGATAGGTTCCGCTGTTGTTCAGACGGTTGTGAAATACCGAAGATACCATCTTCATATTTTCCAGGTCGGTCGCTTCCTTCTGGATGATCGACGCCAAGGTAATCAGGTTGTCCAGTTCACCCAGCCCATTAGAAAGGCTGCGTATCTGCTGCATCACCTCTGAATCCACCTTGTTGTCAAAGTTGCTGAAGAACTTTCTGACGACCTCTTTCGGATTCATATTGGTGTAAAATTCATAGGTATCCGGGAAGATATATCCCTCATACTTTCTAAAGCGCAGCGATTCGTCGTCCGGCACCAAACCTGCAAAGTCGTAAGTGGAATAATCCCCTTCGTCCAGCGCCTGATAGAACTCGTCGGCGGTGCAGACCTTGTTTTCCTCCAGCAGCTCGCCGATCTGCCGTTGGGTCATGCCCTCTCGGAAGGTGACGCTGACAATGTCCGACTCTACCTTGTCGTACGCCAGATGGTCCATAATCTGGTCATATCCCCATTTATTGTTGAGGACGAAGGTCTTTGCAAGGAAGGAGCCTTCCTTGTCCTTGAGCTTTCCATACAGCTCAAACACCAGCTTGCCGGAGATAACACCCTTGTCCTTGAGCACCTGTGCGGTCTTACTCAGGGAAGATGCCTGTTCCTCGGTCAGAGTGACCTCAATCTGCTGGTCCGGCTGTCCCAGACCCAGAAGGTCACTGGCACTGATCAGTGCAAAGTAGGCTAAAAAGATTGCCGCTCCCACAAAGACGCAGATCAGCACAAAACTTTGAGCAAATCGGCTCAAACGGGACTGTCTGCGTTTTTTCTTTTTGCCACCGTTTGGAAGGAAATCCTCCTGCGGCTGTGGCTCTTCCCGTTCAAAATCGTCCTCATCCTGCCCGTCCTCCGATACAAACCACTGGGTCCGGTCGAAGGAGAGGTCCTCGCTGCGCTTGGGGCGGTTGCTGTTTTTAATGGGTCACTGTTGTTGCCCTGTCCGAAATACCGCTGCAACTGTTCGCGGTCCTGTTCGTTTTCATCGTGCATCTCCTTTTGTCCCCTGTCTTACAGGTTTTCTGTGTCTGACCGAAGGTCTTGTGGTACATCTGCGCAGGTAGCGGTCGGTGACCAGCAAGTCTACCGGCACATCATACCGACCTCCAATCAGCTTTGGGCGCACACAGTCGCTGTAATTGACTCCGATCTTCACTCCTTGAAAGGTGGAAAGATAGCGGTCGTAGTAGCCGCCGCCGTAGCCCACCCGATAGCCGCGGTAATCGTTGCAGAAGGCGGGCACAATGCAGATGGCGTTAGTGGTATCCTCCAGCACCGGCAGATTGCTGTATGGCTCCAGGATGCCATAGGCTCCCTCCTCCAGGTCCTCCATGCTGCCAATCAGGTGCATCTTCATCAGGCGTGTGTTTTCCACACAGCGCGGTGCAGCCACCTGTTTGCCGTCTGCCCATGCGTGCTCCATCAGACGGCGGGTGTCCACCTCCAGCTCCTTGGAAACATAGACCACCACTGTCTTTGCCCGGCGGTACTGCTGGGTGGCAATCAACCGTTTATAGATACGGTCATTCTTTGCCTGCACCGTCTGCGGGCTCATCTCCCGACGGATGCGGCGCATCTGGGAGCGGATTTCTTTTTGTATTCTCTTAAATCTATCTTTGGCATTGGATCTCTTCCTTTATCTGTCGAGCGGTCGCTTCTCCTGCCAGGCAGCTGACCAGCTCAAGACCAAATTCAATGCAGACTCCCTGCTCCCTTTGCGGTGATGTACTGCCCGTCGCGCACCACGCCCTGACCGGTGCAGATTGCTCCCTTCGGCTCAAAGCCCGGAAAGGCAGTGGCACTGCGATCTTGCAGCATCCCCTTTCTCCCAGCACCGAGGGCGCTGCGCAGATTGCGCCGATAAACACGCCCTTCTGCTGTGCATAGCGCAGCCAGCGGTCGACCAGCGGACTGCTTCCCAGATGCTTAGTCCCAGGCATCCCGCCCGGCAGCACCAGCATCTGCATCTGCTCTTCGGTCACCTGCTCTGCCGCCAAATCACAGACAAAGCGAACTCCGTGGCTTCCGGTCACCACCAGTCGGTCCGCCGCTTTTTCATCTGCCGACAGCGGGCTGTCGGTAACAGCTGCCGTCTGCACCGGTATCCCTGCTCGACGCAACAGGTCCAGCGGCGCCAATGCCTCCATCTCCTCAAATCCTTGTGCAAGAAAGATTGTCACCATCTATTCCCAACTCCTTTTTTGCTTTTCTCTCTATTCCATTGCTCAATCCAAAATAAACGGCAGATATGCCTGTCCGCTTGCCAAAGGGCGCTCCTGTGTGTAAAACGAAGCATCCCCGCGGGCACCCGCTGTCCCAAATCCAGCTGCGGGTGCAGACGGAACTCGATCAAACCGCCCTCAAAGCTGCCGCAAATCTGTTTTACCAGCTGCTCGGCACAAACCTCCAGTTTGGTCAGCAGTTCCTTGACAATCACCTTGTCCGCTGTATAACGGTACAGATTGCAAACCCCTGCCGGACATCCGTCCTGCCACAGGCGGTACATTCCGCCGTGGTACAGGCGGCTTTCTGCTTCGGCAAATCCCAGCTGCTGTGCGTTCCAAAGGACGGCGTCCTGCCCTGCCAGCTGCTCTAGCTGCTGTGCAAACTGCTGTGCGCCGATTTTTCTCCCAGACCAATCCCTTCTGCCCGGTCTGACCGGCGGGAAGGGTAAGGCTGCTGCGGTAAAACCAGTCCTCATACCCGCGCTTGCGGTAAAAGTTGTACAGCGAAGCGGTGGCTGGCGCAAGAATAGCCACTTCTATCCCCTGCTGCGGCAAAAGCGGTCCACCCACGAAAGCATCCGGGTCGCCACCTGCTTGCCCTGTGCCTCGGGCAGAGTTGCGACAGCAAACAGATACATCGCCGGCAGTTGCCGCCCTTCCACCCGATAGGAGCAGGGCAGTAGGGTCAGCATTCCAAGGATTTTTCCCTGCTCCCGCAAAACCACCGTGCGGGCATCGGATTTTACCAGCATCTGCTCCCGATACACCTGCAAATATGGCTCGTCCGCCTCAAAGCATTCCTCCCACAGTCGCACCAGCTGTCTGCGGTCCTCTTTTCCTGCGGCAAGCGGGTCGATCAGATGAATCTGTTCCATCGCCGTTTCCTCCTTCGCTGTTCTTTATTGCAGCTGCAACTTTTCCTGCTGCTCCTGCTTTGCTTTTTGACAGCCGGGCAGAAAGCCTCCGTCCTCGATTAGACGGACATTGTACTTGGTCAACAAAATTTCCGGCAGATAGGACAGTTTTGCCTTGCGCAGTCCCTCCATGCCAGTGTCATCCTCGCGGTTGATAAAGGAATAGCCCTGGCAGCAGTTGAGGACAAACTGCTGGTTAATCATCTGGTAGGCGCCGCGGATGTCCGAAAATGCCTTTTCAAAGTGGACCACAAAGGTGTCCGAATTGAGTGGTCTGCCCATTGTAAAAGGCAATCACTTTCCCGTCCAAACGCAGCAAACCGCCGCGCAGACCTTCCTCAAAAAAAAGTTTTCAAAGGCAGTGGTCAGCGCTGTTTTTTCTTTGAGCAGTCCGCTGCCGAGGGAAAGCTCATTGAGCTGTCCCCACTCTGGTTCATCTGCACACACTCGCCGACGCTGGCTGACCGCCGGGTCTACCTGTAAATAGATGACCCTGTCCGGTGCGGGAAGTCCCAGCAGACGGAACTCGTAATCAAACAGCCAGTGCAGATATTCCTCCCACTGCTCCTGCGGAAGCTTCGAGCACTGGTGCACCGCGTTGGAGGTGGTGTAGCGGTCGGCGATGATCACACCGCCCTGCTCATAAAAGCTGCCCCAGCTGGTTTTATAGCTGGCATAGCGGTCCACCGCGTAAAAGCTGGAAGCCGCATAGGCGTTTACATCGTCCGGGTGCTGGCCGAACTCGCCGGAAAGATACATCTTGACCAGTGCGCTGGAATCGCTGGCATAGTCCGGGAAGGTGATCTTTTGTACCGGCACACCCTGCGCGGCGAGATGCTCTGCCAGCAGCTTTGCCTGTGTGGCCTTGCCGCTGCCGTCCAGCCCTTCCAGCACGATCAGTTTTCCCTTGCTCATACGGCGGCACCTTCTTTAATGGCGGCATATTTTGCGCGCACCTCGGCGGTCTTGCCGCAGCACATCTTGCCCTCCGGGCAGGGGCCGCACAGGCAGGCGGGGCCGGCCTTGGCAAAGATATGGGGTGCCACCGGGTACACCAGCGCGAACATCTTTTCGGCCAGTTCCCCCGACAGGCTCCACAGCAAAAGATTGACAAAGGAGTATTTTCTTTTTTTTTGCAATTTGCACCCTCCTTTTTATTTTTAAGAGAGGGAAGATTTTTGCATAATCCTCCCTATCGAATTCTATACTTCTATCAAAGGGCAGTACAACGACGGCTGTCCTATATGGTATCTTACCATAAAAAACTGACGCTTGCCTGCCGCTGTTTTTTGAACAAAGTGTTAAAAATTGACTGTAATTATGAATTTCTGGATTTAGCTATTGATTTTTTCTGGAAATGCGGTACAATACATTTAGCACTTGAGGTGAGCGAGTGCCAGACACATAGCTTCCCTCATGCCGGTTTGTTTATTATTTTACTTAAATTATATGGAGGAATACAACTATGAGTATTAAACCATTACTTGACAGAGTCGTTGTAAAAATGCTGGAAGCCGAAGAAACCACCAAAAGCGGCATTATCCTCGCCGCAGCTGCACAGGAAAAAACCACAGATCGCACAGATCATTGCAGTAGGTCCAGGCGGTGTTGTAGAAGGCCACGAAGAAAAAATGTACGTTGAGGTTGGTCAGAAGGTGCTGGTCAGCAAATATGCAGGCACTCAGGTCAAGGTAGACGGTGAAGAATACACCATCCTGCGTCAGTCCGACCTGCTGGCAATCGTTGAATAATTTTTGATGACATCCATTTGATTTACAGATACTGGAGGTTTTGATTACTATGTCCAAGATCATTGCATACGGAGAAGAAGCAAGAAAATCTTTTGCAGAAAGGTATCGACCAGCTGGCTGATACTGTAAAAATCACCCTGGGTCCAAAGGGACGCAACGTCGTTCTGGACAAAAAATTCGGCGCACCGCTGATCACCAACGACGGCGTTACCATCGCAAAAGAGATCGAGCTGGAAGACCCATTTGAAAACATGGGCGCACAGCTGGTAAAAGAAGTCGCTACCAAAACAAACGATGCAGCAGGCGACGGCACTACAACCGCTACTCTGCTTGCACAGGCTCTGGTACGCGAAGGCATGAAGAACGTCACTGCCGGTGCAAACCCAATGGTCCTGAAAAAAGGTATCCAGAGCGCTGTACAGACCGCAGTTGACACCGTCATCTCCCACTCCCAGAAGGTAAACGGCTCGGCTGACATCGCCAGAGTTGCTACCGTATCCTGCGGCGACGAGGCCATCGGCAACCTGATTGCAGAAGCAATGGAAAAGGTTTCCGCCGACGGCGTCATCACCCTCGAGGAATCCAAGACTGCTGAAACCTACACCGAAGTAGTAGAAGGTATGCAGTTCGACCGCGGCTACATCTCCCCCTACATGGTCACCGACACCGAGAAGATGGAAGCTGTTCTGGACGACGCTCTGCTGCTCATCACCGATAAGAAGATTTCGAACATCCAGGAGATCCTGCCGCTGCTCGAGCAGATCGTGCAGACCGGCAAGAAGCTGGTCATCATCGCCGAGGACATCGAGGGCGAAGCACTGTCCACCCTGCTGCTCAACAAACTGCGCGGCACCTTCACCTGCGTTGCGGTCAAAGCTCCTGGCTTTGGCGACAGAAGAAAAGACATGCTGCAGGATATCGCCATCCTGACCGGCGGCGAAGTTATCTCCTCCGACCTGGGTCTGAGCTGAAGGACACCACCGTAGCTCAGCTGGGTCGTGCTTCTCAGGTAAAAGTTCAGAAGGAAAACACCATCATCGTCGGCGGCGCAGGCTCCAAAGAAGCGATTGCTGAGCGCGTTGGTCAGATCAGATCCCAGATTGCTGCAAGCACCTCTGAATTCGATACCGAAAAATTGCAGGAAAGACTGGCTAAACTGGCAGGCGGCGTAGCTGTCATCAAGGTCGGCGCTGCAACCGAAATCGAAATGAAAGAGAAGAAACTGCGCATTGAGGATGCTCTCTCCGCAACCAAAGCAGCAGTAGAGGAAGGCATCGTAGCCGGCGGCGGTACCGCTCTGATCAATGCAATCCCGGCTGTTCAGGCTCTGGTAGATTCCCTCGACGGCGACGAAAGAACCGGTGCCAAGATCGTTCTGAAAGCTCTGGAGGAACCAGTTCGTCAGATCGCTATCAACGCAGGCGTCGATGGTTCTGTCATCGTCAATACCCTGCTGCACTCCGACAAGATTGGCTACGGCTACGACGCTTACAACGAAACCTACGTTGACATGATTCCAGCCGGTATCGTTGACCCAACCAAGGTTACCCGTTCCGCTCTGCAGAACGCTTCCTCGGTTGCTTCCATGGTGCTGACCACCGAATCTCTGGTTGCTGACAGCAAAGAGGAAAATGACGCTATGGCAGGCGCTCCAGGTGCAGGCATGGGCGGCATGATGTAATCTCTGCCAAGATATAAAATACAAGGGAAGGTATCCTGCGGATACCTTCCCTTTTTTCTGCCCTGTTTTAAAAAATCTGCTCGTTTTGGCACAGTTCTCCATAGATGCGCCGGTAGCGCGGTGCAAAGATGCTCCCCTTTACGCCAGAGGAAGGTGATGTCGTGGTCCTCGGCAAAGTCCTCCAGCTCGATGATCCGCAGTCTGCCCTGCTGCAAATCTTCCTGCACCGCTGCTTCGTACAAAAATCCGATGCCGCAGCCCTGCACCAGCATCTGCTTGAGGACGTTCATATCCCCCACCTCAAACAGCGAGTGAAAATCCTGAAGAGCCAGATTCTTTCGGCTCAAACTGCGCCGGATAATTTCCCGGTTGCCGGAGCCTTCCTCCCGCACCAGCAGCGTTTCGCCCAGCAGGTCGGCAAGTTGGTGGGGTGTATTCTGAAAAGGATAATCCTTTGCGCACACCGCCAGATAGCGCTCGGTACGGTAAAGCATCGAGTCGTAGTCCTCCTTATGAAAATATCCCTCCAGGATGGCAAAGTCGATCTCTCCGCTGTCCAGCCAACGGCAGAGCAGCTCGCTGTTCTCCACTTGCATCGACACCTTTGCCGATGGATGCTGCCTGCGGTAGGCTGCCAGCGGCTTTGGGATAAGATACATCCCCACTGTCGGGGTCACGCCAAAACACAGGTCAGCGTCCTCGCTGTCTGCCTCCTGCATCCTTCTGTACAAAAACATCTGATCCTGCTTCATGGTGATAGCGGCGCTGCGCAGCATCTGCCCAGCAGCGGTCAGGTTCAGCTGCTTGTTTTCGTAGTGGAACAGCTTGACCCCGCACTGCTCCTCCAGCCAGCGGATGTGCTGGGATACAGCAGGCTGGGTCAGGTTGAGCTGCTCTGCCGCTCGGGTGTAGTTCATCAACCGGCAGACCTCCAAAAAGGTGTCAACTCGAAAATCCAGCATTCTTCTTCCTCCTATCCATAAATTATTTTTATTATAACATAAAATAAACAATTTTTCATCATTGATTTTTTTATGGTATCCTGTATGTGGATTTGAGAGAAAGGAGAAACAACCATGAAAAAAGAAGAAAAAAAATCACAGATTCTCTGGCAGCTGTTCAAGGCAACCTTCCTGCTCAGTGCCTTTACCTTCGGTGGAGGATTTGTCATCGTTTCACTGATGAAGAAAAAATTTGTCGAGGAGCTGGGCTGGCTGGATGAATCGGAGATGCTGGACATCACCGCCATTGCACAGTCCTCGCCGGGTCCGATTCCAATCAACGCCTCGGTCATTCTGGGCTATCGGATGTGCGGCATCCCCGGCTCGCTGGTCGCCATCCTCGGCACCGCTTTACCGCCAATGATCATCATTTCCACCATCTCCTACTTCTATGCGCAGTTCCGCAGCAACCAAATCATTGCCACTGCCCTTCAGGTCATGCGTGCAGGTGTTGCTGCCGTCATCTTTGATGTTGTCTGGAACCATGGGTGCCAATGTCATCCGCACCCGTCGCACTCTGTACATCCTGCTGATGGTCGGCGCCTTTGCAGCAAAGGTCTTTTTCGGTGTGCAGGCAATGGTCCTCATCCTCGGATGTCTGGGCGTCGGTCTGCTTGACCTGCTGATTCAGTCCCGTTCCAAATCTAAAAACCACGCGGATGCGTCTGTCAAGGAGGTCTAATCATGCCTATTCTGCTGCAACTTTTCTTTGCCTTCATTCAGGTCGGCTTATTCAGTGTCGGCGGCGGCTATGCTGCCATCCCGCTGATTCAAAATCAAATCGTGGATGTCCACCATCTGATGACGCTGGGCGAATTCACCGATTTAATCACCATTGCAGAGATGACACCGGGACCCATCTCAATCAACTCCGCTACCTTTGTGGGCACCCGTCTGGCGGGCATCCCGGGCGCCATTCTGTGTACCCTCGGATGTATCATCCCATCCTTCTGCATCTGTCTGGCACTTGCCCATTTTTATTATAAATACCGCAACTTCAGCGGCGTGCAGACGGTCCTTTCCGCACTGCGTCCGGCAGTGGTTGCACTGATTGCCTCTGCCGGTCTTTCCATCCTGATGCTCGGACTGTTCCAGTCGGATTTAAACTCCGCAGTCCTCTCCAACTTCCGTCCGCTGGAGGCTGTACTGTTTGTCGGCGGGCTGTTCCTGCTCAGAAAGTACCGATTTAACGCCATTGCCATCATCTTTGGCACCGGCGTTGTCGGCACCATCGCCTACTCCCTCATGGGAACCATCGCCTGATACCCTCCCCTTATCTTTTTTCATAAACAAAGGAGCAGACCTTTTAAAAAGGTCTGCTCCTTTGTGCTATCCAGCCTTCGGGATTGCTCTAACATCTTTGCACCATCGGGCACAAAAAGGCTCCGAAAATCGGAGCCTTTTTCTAAAACAACTTATTTGTTTTTATTCTGGATGTATTCATCGATGGAAGCAGCAGCGGTTTTGCCTGCGCCCATGGCCAGAATGACAGTCGCAGCGCCGGTAACTGCGTCACCGCCTGCGTACACGCCCTCGCGGGTGGTAGCCATGTTGTCGTCAGCAATCAGACAGCCATGTTTGTTTGCTTCCAGACCCTCGGTGGTGGTTCTGATCAGTGGGTTTGGAGAGGTACCCAGAGACATGATAACGGTGTCAACCGGCAGTTCGAAGTTGGAGCCTTCAACCGGGATTGGACGGCGGCGACCGGAAGCGTCCGGCTCACCCAGTTCCATCTTGATGCACTCGATGGATTTTACATTGCCCTTTTCATCGCCGTTGATCTTAACAGGGTTGTTGAGCAGCATGAACTCGATGCCCTCTTCTTTTGCGTGATGAACTTCCTCACGACGAGCCGGCAGCTCAGCTTCAGAACGTCTGTAGATGATGTAAACGTGCTCTGCACCCAGTCTCATTGCGCTTCTTGCAGCGTCCATTGCAACGTTACCGCCGCCAACAACTGCAACTGCTTTACCTTTTCTGATTGGGGTGTCATACTCGTCGAGGTAAGCTTTCATCAGATTGATTCTGGTCAGGAATTCGTTTGCAGAGTATACGCCGACCAGATCCTCACCTTCAATGCCCATGAACATTGGCAGACCAGCGCCGGAGCCTACGAAAACAGCTTCGAAGCCCATGTCGTTCATCAGCTCGTCGATGGACAGAACTTTACCGATAACCATGTCGGTCATCACTTTAACGCCCATCTTTTCCAGACCTTCTACTTCCTTCTGAACGATGGCTTTTGGAAGTCTGAACTCAGGAATACCGTAAACCAGTACGCCGCCTGCTTTGTGGAATGCTTCGAAGATAGTAACTTCGTAGCCTTTCTTAGCAAGGTCGCCTGCACAGGTCAGACCTGCAGGACCTGCACCGACGATAGCAACCTTGTGACCGTTGGAAACCGGTTTCTCGGTTTCATGTTTGCCGTTCTTCATATCCCAGTCAGCAGCAAATCTTTCCAGACGACCGATTGCAACCGGCTCACCCTTGATGCCGCGGACACATTTTGCTTCACACTGGGTTTCCTGTGGGCATACACGACCGCAAACTGCCGGCAGAGCGCTGGTCTCTTTGATTGCAGAGCAAGCATCGGCAAATTTGCCCTGAGCGATCAGGCTGATGAATTTCGGGATCTGTACGTTGACAGGGCAGCCGCTTACGCAAGGCATATGTTTGCAGTTGAGGCAGCGCTGTGCTTCCTCGACCGCCATTTCTTCTGTATATCCGTAAGAAACCTCTTCAAAGTTTCTTGCTCTTACCTTTGGATCCTGCTCCGGCATAGGGAGCTTTGTCATACTCATATTAGGCATTGTGGGCACCTCTCAGTCTGCAATGTTCGCTGTCATGCTGTTCCTGCTCACGGTTGGTACCGTTGCGTTTCATCAGCTCGTCAAAGTTTACCAGATGACCGTCGAAGTCAGGACCGTCTACACAAGCAAACTTGATCTCGCCGCCAACATTGACACGGCAGCCGCCGCGCATACGCCGGTACCGTCGATCATGATTGGGTTGAGGGAAACGATGGTCTTGATGCCCTTTGGTCTGGTGGTTTCAGCAACGAACTTCATCATGATAACCGGACCGATTGCGATAACTGCATCGTAATCTCTGCCCTCGTCGATCAGCTGCTGGAGTTTGTTGGTAACCAGACCCTTCTCGCCGTAGGTGCCGTCGTCGGTCATTACATAGAGGTTGTCTGCTACTGCGCGCATCTCATCCTCGATGATAACGATGTCCTTGGAACGGAAGCCAGCGATCATGTCAACATGAGCGCCCATTGCGTGCAGAGCTTTTGCCTGTGGATATGCGATTGCACAACCAACACCTCCGCCGATAACGCAAACATTCTTCAGACCATCCAGATGAGTTGGGATACCCAGAGGACCAACAACGTCCAGCAGGTATTCGCCTGCTTCCATTGCGCCGAGCATTTTGGTGGAACGACCTACCATCTGAACGATCAGGGTGATGGTGCCTTTTTCTCTGTCATAATCTGCAACGGTCAGCGGAACGCGCTCGCCCTGCTCGTCGATGCGGAAGATGATGAACTGTCGGGGAGAACCTTTTTAGCGATAAACGGAGCCTCTACCTCAACAAGGACGACTGCTTCGTTCAACAGCTTTTGTTTACGATTTTATACACTTGCAATCTCACCTCTCGAAAATTTTCGACATATGCAGACAGAAAAGACACCCGTTCCTTCTTCTTAAAAACGCCCGCCCCTTCTGTTTTGCCCTTTTGTCTGTCCTGCAAGGTCCCGCTGCCTGTCTGGCAGCTGCCTTGTACCCACTAAATAGTTTACCCCGAGCCTGTTAATTTGTCAACAATGAAAAATAGATGAAAAAGAAAATACCCGACGAAGGCTTTTTACCCATATTGCCAACTTCGAGCAAAAAGCACAGCATTTCGGCTGATTTTGCGTCGGAGTGGCTAAAATCGACCTGTAAAATCCCCTCTTTTTTATTTTTCTCCTACAATTTTTCCTGTTCCTTCCTTTGCTCTCGAACCAATCTGCTGTTTTGCCTGGCTCTGGCAGCTGCGGTACCATTTATTCTTTAGAATAAGCCGTCACATACAAATCCCCATAGAAAATTTCTATCCTTCCAAACTGACAGAAAAAAAAGCAGACCGGATGTCCGCAAAAGACTCCGGTCTGCAAAAATTTAGATAATTTCAATGCGCATTGTCGCACTGTATTTTCCATCTGCGGTGGTTGCCCGCACGGTGGAATAGCCCGACTCGATGCCGGTAAAGACACCTCTGCCGTCCACCGAGCCATACAGACTGCCACGGTAAACACTCCATACAACTCCTCGCCGGTGGCGTTGGAAGGAGAGAAAATCACCTGAAGCTGAATCGATTTTCCTGCCTCTACCCGTGTGGAGGAAGCTTTTTATGGTGATGCCGGTGGTCTCCACCTTTTGCCGACCACATCCGGTACCTCCGGCTGCTTGTCGGTCTTGTTCGCAGAGCTGCTGCCCGAAGAGCTGCCGCCGGTGACCTTGACCTCGATGCTGCCGCCCGGTCGCCTGCCACCACGGTAATCTTACAAGTGCCTGCACCCACTGCGTGTACCACGCCGTCCTTGTCGATGGTTGCTACATACTTGTCGCTGGTGGTGTACTTGCGGGTGACCTTTGTCATCTCCGGTCAGCTTGATGCCCAGCTGCTTTTCCTGCCCTGCCTTGAGGGTCAGCTTTTTTATTCTCCGGGTCGGTAAAGATGATATACTTGACCTTGCCGTTGCTGCTGCCCTTGACCACACCCGTTTCGCTCACCGGTCCCGACGGACGCCCGGTGGACGAAGAGCTGCTGTTGCCAGATGGCTTGCTCGAGGAGGTGCTGCCGCTGCTGCTCGAAGAGGAACCGTTGTTGCTGCTGTTGCCGGAGGAACTGCTGCCCGAGGAGCTACCGCCCCGCGCTCGACGAGCTGCCCTGACTGCTGGCAGTTTTACCGTCCAACGAGCAAGCCGGTCCATTGGAGGCGTTCAGCTCCTTGCCGGTGCTCTGGGTGCCGGTGCGTCCGGCATATTTTGCACCCGCCGCATCCAGATATTTTTCGACTGCCTGCGCAATCTCCTCTCCCACCTGCTGCTGGTAGGAATCCTTCTGCATCTTGCTGTATTCCTTGGCGTTGCTCAAAAAGCCAATCTCTCCCAAAATGCCTACCATCTGCGGGTCGCGGGTGACATAAAAGACGTCATATTTTGCACCCCTGTCGGTGGTGGAAAGTCCATCCGCACTGGCGGAGGAGATGCGGGTCGCCAGCTTTTTGGCGAACGGATAGAAGTAGTAGCACTCCGAGCCGACCGCCGCGCTGTTGGTTTCAGAGGAGTTGGTATGGATACACAAAAACAGCGAGGAATCAAAGTTTTTTTCGCCTGTGCCAGCCTGCTGTCCAGCGAGGTGGTATTGTTGTAGGTGTTCAACAGATTGACCTTGGCTCCCCCTGTCCTCCAGCTCCTGTGCGATGGCTTTGGAAAGCTCCCAGTTGATTCTCTTTTCCGGCCAGTTTGGGTCGATGTCATCCGCTACACCCGGGTCGCTGCCTCCATGTCCCGGGTCTACAGTGATGCGCGCATCCTCTATTCCGGTCGGATTGTTAAAGCGCAGCACAATGTTCCCATTTTCATGGTAGGCTTTGTATCCCAAGAAGCTGCCATCATCCAACAGCTCCAGGGTCAGGGTACTGCCCTTCCAGCTTGCACTGGAAAACAACGGGTTTTGATTGAGGGATAAATCCCCGGTGTGGAGGTGGTGTTCTGAAAATCAAACCGCAGTCTGCCGCTGGAATATTCCGGCAAATAGGAAACCGGATAGTCCGACTGCAAAATCACATAGGTAAAATCCTTGTTTGCTTTGACGGTCATATTGCGGATGCTGTTGTTCTTGATGGAGATTCCTCCGGTCACCGCCTGCACATCCTCGCAGTAGACCCTGCGTCCCGATGCCAGTTTATAGTAATGGCGGTAGCTGCTGCCGTCCTTGACACTGACCTTGCTGCCGACCACATAATCCATCGTGCCATAAGGCAGCGGATAGCAGCTGGTATCCGGGTAGATGCTGTTTTTATTGACCGGGAAGGTCAATGCCTGCTCGGACACCACCTGCACCAAGGTTCCATCCCCGATGGATTTGCTCGAGGAGGTGGACAGGCTCGGCTGATTATAACGGATGGTACCGGTATAATCGCCGCCGGAGCTGCTTGAGGAACTGCTGCTCGAGGAACTGCTGGAAGAATTGCCCTTGTCGTTGCTGCCGTAGGAGCCGGTCGGTCCTGGAAGGTCAGCTTGGCGCCGGTCAAGCTCTCGGTCTTACCGTCCATGCTGGCAATAAAGACGATGCTGCCCATCCCGGAGGAGCTGACGTTTTTACCTTCGACATCATAGGAGGCGGTAAATTTTCGGTAGCCGCTGATTCCACCCGAACGCCCGGTGTTCTTTAAGGTCAGGGTTTCTCCGTTAACAGTTGCCACTACCTGCGCTCCGTCCATTGCGATTGCCACAAGGTCGATGGTGTCACCGTCTGCCACACTGTAATTGCCCACCGGGGTAACCTCTTCCAGCAGGGTCAAGCCCGCAAACAGGTCCTCCCGCTGGCTAAAGCTGCCACTACCTGCCTGTGCGGTCATCTGGTCCCCGCTGCTTTCCTGCTCCCATGCTTCCTTTAAATAATAGGTGGTGTAGTTTACATCCTTGAGCAGTGCCTCCAGCGAATTAAATACGCTGCCGCAAAAACCTTCCTCCTGCTGTGTAATCTTCCACTGGTCGGCAAGCTCACTGTTGGGTCCCCAGCCGTTTTCCCAGCTGCCCGCCCGCGAGGAGGCATGTCCCCATATAACCAGTCACACCCGCCTGTGAGAGGGTATCGCTCCACCAGTCGGCAATCGGTTCAAAAGGAAGCTGGTCGCTGCCGGTCGCTCCATAGTTTTTGACCACCACAAAGTCTGCCAGACCCTTCTCAATCATCCCTTTGCTGTCCGCATTGTAAGCGCCCAGAGAGGTTCGGGTAAGCAAGGTCGATTCCGTCCGGCTGTTCATCGGCAGTTGCCCACACCGGCGACACCGCCAGTCCCACCGGCAGCTCCGGGTTCTGCTGACGCACCGTCTGCACCGCTGTCTGCACCAGCAGCTCGGTGCTGCCGGTCATATATTCCTTTAGGCTGACGTTGGCGCCTGTGTGCGCATATTCATCATAGCTGTACTGTCCCTGTTCATTGAGGTATCCGTCCAGCATCAAACCGTCCAGCCCTCGCTGGGGAAGCAATGGCGGCTAACTGCTCCGCACTGCGGTCCAAAGCCTTTGCATTCACTGAAGTCATGTGGTGCATTCTGCCGTCTGCGCCCGCAACCAGCGAAAGGTCGCACAGACCGTACACCGCTATTCCCTGCTGATGTGCCAGATCGCACAAGCTGCCCAACAGGTCAAAGGAGACCATCTTTGCCGGAGAATCCCACAGCGTTCCATAGGCATTTTCGGTGCTGACAAACAGGGTGTTCAGTCCCAGTTGTGCCGCCTGCTCCACCAGCTGCTCCAGCTGCTGATAGACTTCTTCTTCATCCGGCTGCGCCGATTGCTGCTCCTGCTGGAGCACTTCCCCGGACAGACGCAGCTGTGCCTGCTCAATCGCAGGTGCAAGCTCGGATAAAAATTCCCTTCCGGGACTTACCTGCGCCGCTTTCATTTCCTGCGGCAGTTCAAACTGCACCGCAGACGCCTCCTGCTGCACCGACTGTGGCTGGGACTTTTGCTCCTCCTGCTCCTGTTGAATCTGCTGCATTGCCTGTGCAACCTTCTGATCCTTTTCCTCCTGCGCCGCCGTCTGACGCAGAATCACCACTGCAAAGATTGCAAGGATGGTGATAACCGCCATCACTCCCGCTAAGGAGTTGATGATCGTTTTTCTTTATTGTTCTTTGTCACCGTGCTGGCCTCCTGTTTCTTTCCATCCTGATGTTTGCGTTATAAAACCTCCTGCAAGCTGTCCAGCTCCTCTAAAATTGCCGGTCGAACCGACGATTCCGGCTGGAACACCGAGTTGTAGCGGAAGAGCGCAAATCCCTGATAGTGCTCCTCCTTACGCGCAGTTTCCACCATCCGCGCAGGATGTCTCCGCCGTTTGCCCACTCCCATCTGCCGTTGCCTGCGTAGGCGTCCTCCAGACCGACCTTGTAAGGGGAGAGTCCAACCACCAGCTGGACCTTATTTTTGATCAGGTCGTTCCATTCTTCCACCGTCTGCTCATACGGGCAGGTGCTGTTTTTAAAACCGAAGTAGACCTGCGGGCAGATGTAATCGAGATAGCCCTCTTCACTCAGCCATTTTTTCACGTCGATAAACTGCTTGTTGTAGTTGTTGTCCATATTGCCTTGCGGACTGATGCCAAACAGCACTTCACCGTCCGCCTGCTTGACGGCTGTATACACCTGTTTGACCAGGTCGTTGACATTTTGACGGCGCCAGGCTGCCAGCGATAAGCTGCCGCCTTTGTTTTTGTACGCCTGATAGGAGGCACTGTCAAAGCCCGCGTCGGTAGTGGGGTAAAAATAATCGTCAAAGTGGATGCCGTCCACGTCATACTTTTCCACAATCTCCCGCACGCCGTCCACAATCAGCTGCTGTGCTTTTTTGCTTGCCGGGTCATAGGTCACTGCACCGTTGTAACGGATGGCATCGCCGCTTTTGAGCAGCTTGACAGCAGGATTTTTGCTGCTCAGCTGCTTGTTGGTCGCCGAGGTGCGCACCCGGTAAGGATTGACCCACGCATGAAGCTGCAAGCCACGCTGGTGTGCCTGCTCGACCATGATAGCAAGCGGGTCAAAGCCGGGGTCTGCGCCCTCTTCGCCGGTCGCCAGATAGGACCAGGGGAACAGTTCCGACTCGTACAACGCATCGCTGAAGGGACGCACCTGTGCAATCACGGTGTTCAGTCCCAGCTGCTGGATGTTATCGAACGCCTTCTGGATATTTTTGGTAAACTGTGCTTTTCCCACACTCTTATCATTTTATCCAGCAGCATCGGCTTTAAGTCGAGGTAGGACAGCCAAACCGCCTTCATCTCCTGGCTCTGCTGCTGTTTTTGGGTCTGCCCGTTGAGCAGACTGTTTTTCTGCAAAGCGGCGGTTGCAGAAAGCTCGATCGCCGACGGATTTTCCATCGGATAGCCTTCCTGCGGGTCAACAAAGTTATCCGCTATCCACAGCTGCTGGGTCTTTCCCTGCGGCTGTTTATCCTCTGCCGGCTGTGCACATCCTGCCACTCCCACCGCCAGCACCGCTGCCAGCAAAGCGCAGGTCAGTCGGAAACTTTTTCTCTGATTCTTCATAAAACATCTCCCCCTAACAATGCTTTGTCCTGTCCAAAGTATATGCCGCCTACGCAGGCAGCCATTCCCATTCTGTTGACAAGCTGCTCCAAAACAGGACTCTCTTCCTTTTCAATATATCAAGAATACCATACTTTTACAAAATTGACAAATCGTTTGTATAAAATTCCATAAAATTTTCTTTGTATGAACCCTTCCGACATTTTCTTGTTTTGCCTCTGTAAATCAGGGATTTTCCTGTTGTACAGTGCCTTTTTTTCGGACATTTGCTGCAACCCTTTTATTTTTTGTAACAAATCTCATGTGCCGGGTAGTATCTGTCCTCATTTTATGATACAATCCATTTAAGATAATTGTCGAAATTATTTTGAGAGGAGTTTTGTTATGCTGAAACGCTTTGAGAAAGTCGCAGGAAGCTATATCGAAACGATTGCCGGTCAAAAACGCTTTGCCTTTTCTCATTCGGATACTGCCGACTTTTACGACCTGCCGGAGCGCCTGCAATACAGCAGTTACCCGGGCAGCGTCCTGCGCTTTTATGACCTTGGTACAGGCAAGGTCTACCAGCCGTTTGACAAACGACAGGATGTTCTTTATGGCAATCCCGTTTTCTTAGAAGGAAAATACTACTTTTTACAAGGGGACTTTTCCTGCAATGCCATCCGGCTCTACCAGTGGGTCCCGGACAGCTGTTTGCAGCAGGTGACCGAGCTGTCTATAAAAAGAAGTCAATCTGTACAATCTGCATATCATCGGAGATTCGGTGCATATTGTCAGCCAGGATGAGCAGTTTGTCTGCTATTACCCACAAAAGTTCTCCTTCCCCTTGGGCAGCAGTGAAAGCGCTATACGAATCGAAGAGGATACCGTCTATCTGGAAACCTGGGTAGAGGAGGGTTGGGATGCTGAAAAAATTGTGCAACCGACCGCTACCGTTATTATAACAAGCTCATCACAAGAGATTTTGACGGCAACCTTCTATCCGAGGAGGTCGGTTCGCTTTATCAGGCTCCCGACGGAAACTGGTGGATTGGTTAAAGCAACCCACAAAACCACAAACGAAAAGCCACCCGAACGGTTGTTCAGGTGGCTTTTTGTGATACTCTTAGGATTCTTTTGGCTGTGGGTCACCCGATTGGATTCCCTGTTGTGCTGCATTGGATGGGTTTGCATCTGATGGAGTGCTTTGCCGAACTTTCTTTACCTGCTGCTTTGTCGATGCAGTTTCCTGCTGTGCCTTTACATCGGCTGGCTGGCTCTGCTGCAATTCGGCGCCATCCGGCTTTGTTTCACCGGCAGGTTTCTGTGTCTGGGTCGTCTGTAAGTCGACCTTGATTTTGTACTGAACCTCTTTGCCCACATTTCCGGCGCCGTCGATTGCCCGCAGGGTGATGGTGTGCGTTCCTTCTGTCAGGATAATCTTCATGTTATCCTTGCTCAGGGTCTTAAATTCAGTCTGCTTGTCGGTTTTCACCTGCACACTGAGCGGACTTGCCGCTGTCGCTTCCTGTGGCACAGCGACGGTATAGCCGGTCACCTTGCCTCCCTGATAGATGCTGGCATCCTTGCCGTTGTAAGGATTGATTGCCTTGTCACCATTCTTCAGCTGTGGAACAACGGTCGGAGCTGTCTGGTCCACCGTTTTGATTTCCACCGTCTTTGTGGCGGAGTTGCCCGCTTTATCAGTTGCTGTGATGAGATAGCTGCCGTTTTCCTCTGCGGTGAAACGGTAACCGTTTCCTTCGCTATGTGTGATGGTTTTGCCATCCTTGGTTACCTGCACGCTGCTGATGCCGCTGCTCTCATCGGTGACCGCGAAGGTGACCTCATGCTTCTGCTTCCAGCCGTTGTTGTCGCTGGTCTGGCGAATGTCAGGGGTTTGTTTTGTCTATGCCATTCACTGTGACCTGTATCTGCGCCTGGTTGCCCGCCTTGTCGGTGACAACGATCGCATATTCGCCGTTTTGGGTGACGTTCAGGATATAGTTGCCCTCGCTCAGACTCATCTCAACGCCCGACGCAGTCACCTTGGCGATGCCACTGCCGTTTCCATCATTGGCTTTCAGCACAATCTGCCCGCTGGTCATGTTTTCATTGTAGCTGACCGTCGGCTGCTCGACAACAGGAGGGGTGCGGTCGATACCGCTGACGACAACGGTAGTGTACGCGGACTTGCCCGCTTTGTTGATCGCAGTGATGGTGTAGCTGCCGTCCTCGGTAACGGTGAGCAGATAGCTGCCGTCCGCCTGCAACGCAGCTGCGTTGAGGTTCTGGTCGGTGACCGAGGTGATTTCCGTTCCGCCGTTGTTATGGACAGTCACGCGGATGGTGGCGTTGGTGGCATTGATCTGCGGCTGCTCCGCTGCAATAGTCGGTGCAACGTTGCCTTTAATAGCTTCGACCGGAATCTGCACCTGTGTGCGGCTGCCCTTGCTGTCCTCTGCGGTGACCGTATAGGTTCCGTTTTCGGTAACGGTCAGGGTATAGCTGCTGCCGCTGCCGGTAAGCTGACCCTTGTCGCTGGTCACCTTAACCTGTGCTGCGTTGCCGCCTGCATCGGAAACTTCGATTGAATGACAACACTGGTCGCAGTTTCGTTGACCTGCTGATTTCCTGCCTTCAAGGTCGGCTGCTGTTTGGCAGCTGCTACAGTAACATCTGCGATTGCCTGGTTTCCTACCTTGTCGGTGGCAACGATAGTGTGTTTGCCCTGGCTGTACGTTTTCCACACGACCACTGTATACCAAGCCCGGCTGGTTGTTGTTAGATTCATTTTGACTTCCGTTCCGTCAAATTTGGCGGTTACCGAGTTGAGGTCGGTGACGGTAAAATTCGACCACGCCGTTCTGGTTTTGGGTGATGGCGATGACCGGTTTTCGCTGTCGATGCCCTTGACCTCGACTGTTTGTGTTGCACGCGCCTTCTCGGTTGTACCCTCCAAAATGACTGCGGTGATGGTGTAGGTACCGTTTTTGTCCACCTCAAAGTGATAGATGTTGCTCTCTTCCAGCAGGTTGACCGGCTGCTGTTTGCCTGTCGGCGAGATGCTCACCTGCAATTTCTGTGTGCCGGTCACATTGGCATCCACCTTTGCCTCGATGATTTTGCTCTGGGCAAGGGTGTCGTCCGGCTTTGTGATGGTAATGACCGGATTTTCCACTGTCGAAGGAGGGGTCGGAGTGGTTGTACTGATCATCACCTGCTCCGATTTGCTTCCATTGCCTGCCTTATCCACAGCGGTGATGGTGTAGTTGACATTTTCCTTTGCAATAAAGGAGTAGGTGCCGTTTCCGTTTTGCTCAACTGTTTCCCCTTTGATTTGCACTCCGGCAGTTGTATTGTCCGCCGGAACCAAAAGATACTGCCGATTCCCGAAACCGTATCGTTTGCCTGGAAGGTAACGGTCGTTCCCTGTGTTGTGATGGCTCCCAGGGTTGGCGCGCTCTTATCCACACGAACAGTCAGCTGCATCTCTGCTTTGTTGCCCGCTGCATCACGTGCGGTGATTTCATAGACGACTGCGCCTTCTTTATCGGCAACAAACTGGTAAATGTCGGTGCCGCTAATGTTCTCTACGCTGAGTCCCCTTTTCTGTACCCTGTACCTTTACCTGTACGCTCTGCACGCCGACGTTGTCGGTGACGGTCAGGCGAACCAGTTTATCTTCTTTGTACCATGCCGAACCATTGATGCTGTCTTCTTTTGCCATTCCGATGACTGGCGGCTCTGTATCGGTCTGGGTGCTGCCTTTGAGATCTACCTTATATTGGTTGTTGACATTGCCTGCGTTGTCGGTGACCAGGATAGTGTAGTCTCCTGCTTTGTCTGCTACGAAACGGTATTTTCCGTCGCTGCTGGTTGCCAATGTGGTGGTGACGTTATTGCCGCTCACCGCTACCGACTTGACACCGGAAAGAGCATCTGCCACCTGGAAGGTCAATGTATTGTTGCTTGCATTGATTGCTGTGACCGTCGGCATGGTTTTGTCGATGCGCACGGTGTAGATACCGGTCGCCTCGCTGCTGCCCGCGCTGCCGTCGGTAAAAAGTAATAGTCTCTCTGACCTTCAGTTTTTACGGTCAGTGTTCCGTCGGTCAGCTGCTGGCGATTTCCCAGGAAGCCGGTTTTTCATTTGGCATCTTTGCCGGACGGTCATAGGAATAAACCTTTCTGCCGCTGCCGTAGCCGGTCAGGGTAAAGGTCACATTCTGATTGGTCCAGCTGCCGTTTGGATAGCTCTGGCTGCCTGCGTTGACATAGACGGTCGGAGCAGAGATGGTGTTGCCATATACCTCGACCCAGAAGCTGGTTTTGGCGTCATAATATCCTCTGCGGGAGCCGGTCACCGTCACTTTGGCGGTTCCTGTGCCCACTGCCTCCAGAACGATGGTGTCGTCCCGGCGGGAGCTTACCTTGACCACGCTGCTGTTGGAGGTGGAAACATCAATCGCACTGGCATCGGTGCGCACATTGATGATTCGCTCGCTGCCTCTGCTGAGGACCTGGTCGTCAACGCTGCGGATGTACACGGTATCCCGGTCGCCTCCGCCTTCACTTCCGCCGCCGCTGCTGCTGTTTCTATAAACAGTCACTTGGAAAGTGGTGCTCTTGGAGGTATAGCCCGAGCGGGGAAGCGGTCACCTTGACGGTGGTGGTGCCGGCTTTGATGGCGCGCACCTTCAGCTGGAAGCCGTCTGCGGTCACCTGTGCTACGTTGCTGTTGGAGTTGGACAGCTTGATGCGGCTGGCGTTGGTGTTGACGCTGATGTAGCGCACACTGCCTTCCTCCATTTTCTTGTCCGAGATGCCCGACAGCTGCAATTTGCTGCCGGAGGTATCCTTGACCACAATCTCAAAGGAAACGGTCCTGCTGGTGTAACCCGAGCGGGAGGAGGTCACTTTGATGGTCGCTCTGCCCGGTTTTACGCCGGTCATGGTGATGTGGCTCTTGGAATTGGAATAGGTCACCTTTGCCACGCTGGCGTTGCTGGTTGTAACCTTCAGCGAGCTGCCGTTGTGGTCGATGCCCACAATCTTCTTTTCCCCGATGTCCAGATACTGGTCGGAGATGCTGTGCAGTGTCACCTTTTTGTCGGTGCTGCTAGAGCCGGAACCGGAACCGGAGCCAGAGTTGGAATTGGAACGTCTGCTGGGCGCTGCGCATCCTCTGGCAGTTTCCACATACAACGGTCTTGCGTCGTAGTAGACTCCGTCGCTGTTGCAGTACAGACGGTTGATCTGTCCATAGCCGTACAGCTCGGTAGGTGCATTGGTATAAGCATAGTTGATGATGGTATTGTCGTCGTACACCACTTCACAGTCGGTAACGGTTTTGAGCTTGTTGAGCTTGAGGTTGCGCAGGGTCAGGGTGGTTCCCTTCGGTGCGTTGACCGTCACATTGGTAAAGCCGCGGCTGCCGCTGTACAGTCCGCCTTCCTCCAAAATGGCGCTGCTTTTGATGCTGACGGAGGACAGCTCGGTGTCGCGGGAGGCAAACACCCTTGCGGTCTCTGGCTGTCTACCACCAGAGATGCTGCGTTGACGTCGTAGAGTTTAACCCAATCGGAGCCACCGTTGATGTACAGCGTTCCTTTAATGTCCACATTTTTTAAGGTAACGGTATCCGAAGGTACGTTGATGAACACATCTCCAGTAAAGGTCTTGTTGGAGATGGTCACTGCACCGATGTCGATATATCCGTTTTTATAGATGGTCGATTCGCTGTAGCTGCCCTTCTTTTTAAAGCGGGCGTTCGGATAGCTGGTTCCCTTTTTTCGGAACCGGCGCCTGCTGGGTAGGCTGTGCCAGTGCAGTTGCCTGCTGTTTTTCCACCGGCTCAGTTCCTACCGGCTGGTAAACCACTGTGGGCTTCTGCTCTTTTTTTATTGTGCGGTCGGGAGTCAGTGCCGAGGTGGTCACTGTATGGGTCGTCTGGTCCTCTCGCGAGGACTGCTGTCCGCTGCCCGACGGTTTTGTTGCAGGCTGGGTGGATTGGGTGGATGGCTTGGAGGTCTGCGGCTCCTCTGCCTGCGGTTCCTCCTTAACCTGACCCTCTTCCTTCTCCTCGATGGTCGGGTCCACCTCTGCGGACACCTCGTTTTCATCTAAAATGTCCTCACCGGGTTCTCTTCATCCGGTTCAGGTGCTTCCAGTTCGATGGTCTGCTGCGATTCCTCCTGCCGAGGTTTAAACCAATCGCAGCCGGTCAAACCGGCAGACATCATGGTGACCGCCAGCACCACCGCAATAACCTTGTAAAACGGTCGCTCGTTCTTTGGTTTCATAGTAACGCTCCTTTCTCTTATGAAGCAGGGAATTTTCCTTTTTTAATGCTGCCTTATCAGGCTTCTCCTCTTGCCTATAAGACGACGAAAAGGGATGGTTTGTTACAGATATTCAATAAATTATTTCCACAATCTGAAATACCTTTTTATAAAGATTATCCTCCCCTTCCATTTTCTGCTTCTGTAAATAAGGTGTCTGAAGCGAAGGGATTTGTTGCAGGAAAATGGCAACTCAAAAAATTTTTTCTATCAATCTTCCGGCAAACAAACAGTGGGTCAGAAAAGACCGAGTGTCTTTTTCTGACCCGCTGTAATCGGATGAGTGTTTCAGTTTATTTAGATTTCTCCCTGCGATGCCGCCTTTGAGGTATGCGTTGATAAACGGGTCGAGGTCCCCGTCCATCACTGCGTTGATGTTGCCGCTTTCGCAGTTGGTGCGGTGGTCCTTGACCAGGGGTATACGGCATAAAGACGTAAGAGCGAATCTGGGAACCCCAGCCAATCTGCTGCTGCTCGCCCTTGATGTCCTCCTCGATGCGTTTGAGGTGTTCACGCTCCTTGATTTTCCCAATTTAGATTTGAGCATCTTCATGGCCACCTCGCGATTCTGGTGCTGGCTGCGCTCGTTCTGGCAGGCCACGATGACCCCCGGTGGGAATGTGGGTGATGCGGATGGCCGACTCGGTCTTGTTGACATGCTGGCCGCCCGCTCCGCCCGAGCGGTAGGTATCAATCTTCAGGTCTGCCGGATTGATTTCGATGTCATAGTCATCGTCGATCTCCGGCATGACCTCCAGCGAGGCAAAGGAGGTCTGTCTTCTGCCGGAAGCATCGAACGGCGAAATGCGCACCAGACGGTGTACCCCATGTTCCGATTTCAAAAAGCCGTAGGCGTTGGTTCCGGTAATCAGGATGGAGGCGCTTTTGATGCCCGCTTCCTCTCCTGCCAGATAATCCAGCACCTTGACTTTAAAATGATGTCGCTCGCTCCAGCGGGCATACATCCGGTAGAGCATCTGCACCCAATCCTCCTGCGCTTCGGTGCCGCCTGCACCTGCGTGGAAGGAAAGGATGGCATTGTTCTGGTCAAACTCGCCGGACAGCAGCGCCGACAGCTTTTCTTCCTCGATGCGCTGGGCAATCTCCTTTGCTGGTGCGGATGTCCTGCAAAAGCTCTCCTGTTCTTCCTCACTGTCAAACTCTTCCTCGGCAGCAAGCTCCAGCATCGTCTGTGCGTCCTCGTACATCCGCACCAGATTTTCATAAGAGCCGACCTTCTCGTTGACCGTCTTTTTGCTCCTTGAGTACCTTTTTGGTGTTTTCTACATCATTCCAGAAACCGGCTGCGCTGCCTGTTCATCCAGTTGTTTTTTCTGTTCCAGCAGCTTCTGATAGCCCAGCGCCTCCTTGAGATATTCAATCTTCGGCTGCTGCGCCAACAGCTCCTGTTTGAGTTCTTCTATCTGAAGCATCTTTGCTCCTCCTGTTATCCTTTAAGATTAAAATGACTGCCGACTATACCGGCTGGCTGTTACGGCGTTCCTGTCCGTCAAAAAACTGCGCCGGCTCAGCCTTTATTTTTGAGCAGACGCTCCTTTGTCTGAAGCATTCGGCTTCCTCCTGTATATCCAAAAAGTAAAAAATGATCTTCCATTCTGTTTTATAAGCAATTTTCTATCCAAACCACCGCCGCATCGTTGCACAACAGGCAGTTTTACCTTTTATTATAGTAGAATCCTGCCCGCTTGTAAAGTATTCCTTGATTCTCTTTTATTCATATTTAGATGCTGGATTTTTCTCTCACTTATAGTATACTGAATGAATATAAGTTTTTGTCGAAAATATCGTCAAGTACCTGTGCTTTGAGTCAAGCCGTTTCTTTTTATCTGCACAGGACTGACTCAGTAAATGCAAAATGACAGGTAAAAAGAAAGGTTGCGTGTATCTTATGAATTATAAGGGTGTCAGTTGTCCGGTGTGCGGACAGCCATTTCAGGAGGGCGACGACATCGTGGTTTGCCCCGAGTGCGGCGCCCCGCATCATCGTGCGTGCTACAAACAGCTTGGACACTGTGCCATGGAACAACAGCTTCACCCGCAGCATCTAAGCTGGCAGAATCCCAACGACCAACCACCCGCTGCGGCAGCCGATGGCAGTGATGACATCATCTGTCCTAACTGCGGGCTGTTCTGCCACAGCGAGGATGAAAGTTGCCCGAATTGCCACTTCCCTTTAAAAACAAAACCGAAAGTCAGCCATCCAACAACAATCAGCGCCCGGTGGTAGAAAACCCCTTTGACGAAGTTTCCGGGCAGGAGCAGTCCCCGGACTTTGAGAGTATGTTCGGCGCCATCTACGAAAACGACCGGATTGGCGGATTTGCTGCCAAAGATTTCATCTTCGTGATTCGTCAAAATTATGTCTACTTCCTGCGGGTGTTTAAAATCCTTGCCCAGCGCGTCAAAGCAAAAGTTTTCAACTGGTCCGCCTTCTTCTTTGGCTTCCTGTACTTCTTCTATCGAAAGATGTACAAAATCGGCGCCCTGCTGTTTGGATTCTACATTCTATCAAATGTTCCGGCACTGGTGCTTTCCTTCCATATGCTCGAGCAGACCCTTGCCGACCCGATGCTGATGTCCTCCCTGCAATTTGATTTGACCGGTTTGGGCGGATGGCAGATTGCGGCACAACTGCTGATGTATGTGCGCTTCGGCGTTTCCATCTACTGCGGCTTTACCGCTAACCGCCATTATTACAACCACTGCCGCCAAAAGATTTCCCAACTGAAGGCTGCCTCCCCCGGCGGTTCTCCCAACGAATACTACCAGACCCTTTCGTCGGTGGGCGGCGCAAAGCCTGCTGCCTCCCCTGCTGGCAATCGCTGCCGTCATTGCTTTGACCTTGTGCGCCAGCATTGTCATGGCTTTACTGTTGGGTGTGCAGTAAAATCGTCCAAGATAGTCACGCCGCTCTCCTCTGCCTTTGTCCATTTCACCAAAGAATGGGCAAAGGCATTTTTGCCCGTTTTTTCCTTGACATCCTATCTGTATATTTGCTATAATTCTATCGTTGCTGCAAAACTGCGGCAAACCTTGCCCTGCAAAAAAACCGGCAGGGCCTTAAGTCCAAAAAGGAGGTGCTTTGACAATGGCAAAACTCAACGAAAATTATGAGACTATCATGATCTTCAACACCAAAAACGGCGACGAAGCGATCAAAGCTCTGGTAGAAAAATTCACCGGTCTGATCGAAAACACGCTACACTGGGAACCGTAGAAGAATGGGGCAAACGCAGACTGGCTTACCCAATCGAAGACGAGGTAGAAGGTTACTACGTATACGCTACCTTCACCAGCGCTCCAGAGTTCCCTGCTGAGCTTGACCGTAACTACAAAATCACCGACGGCGTTCTTCGTTCCCTGATCGTTAAGAAGGACAACTAGGAGGAACTGTCATGCTGAACCGTGTAATTCTTATGGGAAGACTTACCGCAGACCCTGAGCTGAGAAAAACAGCCTCTGATCTCTCTGTAACTTCCTTCACGCTTGCTGTGGACCGTAACTACGGCAAGGGCGCGGACCGTCAGACCGACTTCATCAACTGTGTTGCATGGCGTCAGACGGCGGAGTTCATCAGCAGATATTTTTCCAAAGGCAGATTGATGGCTGTGGAAGGCTCGATTCAGGTCCGCAACTATACGGACAAGAACGACAACAAGCGTCAGGCTGTGGAAGTACTGGTGGATCAGGCATTCTTTGCAGACAGCAAAATTCCTCCAACACCTCTTCTGCTGTGGACGATTTTGGTCCCCCGCCACCTGCCCGCTCGAATGGGTCATCCTATTCCGCTGCTCCATCTCCATTCCAGCAGCCTGCACAGGCTTCCGGTTTTGGATATTCCAACGGTGCTGCCGAGGAATTTGAGGAAGTCGGCGATGACGAAGAGGATCTTCCTTCTAAACCGCTGAGCGGTCATTTGTATTTACAACTTTGAAATTATCTAAGGAGGTCAAGTTTCATGGAAAGAGAAAGAACCGAAAGAAATGACAGACGCAACAGAAAAAGCAGAAAAAAAGTTTGTGCGTTCTGCATGGATAAAATCGAAAACATCGATTACAAAGATGTTCCAAGACTGAAGAGATACCTGTCTGACAGAGCAAAGATTATTCCACGCCGCGTAACCGGTACCTGCGCTCGTCATCAGAGACAGCTGACTGTTGCTGTAAAACGCGCACGTCATCTTGCTTTCCTGCCATACGTTGGCGAATAATCTAAATGCAAAAGAGTAAGGTTTTAAAAACCTTACTCTTTTTTTGCTCTGATTTTTCTCCGAAAGGAAGCTTTGTATGCTGTGCTATCAAGAAATAGAACCTGCGGATTTTTAACAAATGTACCCGCATCATGACTGCCGCCTTTGACCGGGACACCGCTCTGCACACCGACCTGCTGCACGACGGTCCCAGGGGATACGACGACGGCTCGTTGATTCAAAAGCGTTACAGCGACCCTTCCTGCCAGTGTTACAAGGTCCTGCTGGACCAAAAGATGATCGGCGGCTATGTCCTGATTTGTCAAAACGACTGCGGTATTTTGGACCTTCTGTTTCTGGACCCTGTCTTTGGCAACCGGGGATTTGGAACCGAAATCTGGCGCCATATCGAGCAGAGTCATCCGTCCATCACCCATTGGACGGTGGAAACACCCAGCTACTCCACCCGCAACCATCATTTTTACACTCGAAAATGTGGCTTTCATTTTACTAAGGAATATTTTTACCCCGATGGAGCGTCTTCCTATTTTTTCCAGAAGGATTTATGCCCAAAATCCGCTGTACAAAGTTGAATAAAAACTCCCGACCCATAAAGGATCGAGAGTTTTTTTATATACTTTATTAGATAAAGCTGATATAGCCTTCGGATACTGGCCGGTAGCCGCTCTCCTTCGGATTCTGGCTGTCGTAACGACCTCCATGTCCTTGTTGAGGACAATCAGTCTTCTTCCCTCTGGCAGCGCTGGCAGCTTCTCCAGACGCTCTGTCAGGCGGTATACACTGTTGTAGCCGCTCTTTGGCAGCTCTTCAAAGGTCTGACCTGCATAGTTCTCCAGCGCTGCTTCATCGCGGTAGAGGTAGGACTGTACATAGCAGTGCTCCACACCGTTGACCATCGTGAAGTATGGGTCGATCAGGTCGCGGCTGCCGTTGGATGGGGTCTGCAAAAATCCTCTGCCGGTGTTGTCGTCACAAGGAACAAAGCAGCCCTCAAATCTTCCGTAAATTTCACCGTCCGGTGCCGAGCTGAAGGAAGCGACCATGATTCCTCGAAGCCGGACAGCATCTTGACGGTAAAGCCGTTCATCATCTCGCCGCTTGCCATATCCTGCTCGCTCAGGTCGATGGCAATATAACGCTTTCCGACCCTATTTTTCCATGTAGAAGAAACTGCCGGGAAATCCTTTGCCTTCATAATGCTCGGAACGGTCTTGCCACGGAAGGTGGAGAAGAAGAATGTTCCTTTTTCATGCTCACGGAAGAAATAATGCTCTCCTTCGCTATCCACAAAATTCTGTCCGTCAAACTTCAGATTTTTATAAACAGGACGATGGTTGCCAAAGGTATCATCCGAAGTGATGGTCAGGTCGGTGCCAAAGAAATGGGTGTTGCAAATCTGGCTTGGCATCAGGTAGGTGCCGTTAAAGCGCTCTGCCAGCTGCTGCGGAACTGGCTTGTACTTTTATAAATGTTGATGCCGCGTTCTTCCAGCATATAAACCGCAAACAGGCGCAGCGGCTCCAGAGCGGTGTCCAGCTTACAGTCGTGTGTTTCGCTCATGGTCAATACTGCATTGTATTTTGGAATGACATACAGCTTGCTGGTGAACTGGAAGCTGTTGCCGCCCTTCATCACAACGTGCTCACCCAGGTCAAATTCCGGTTCTTCTACCTTGACATTGTCCCAGCCCAGACCGTAGCGGATGGCGGAGGTGTCCTCCTCCGGAAGGTTGCACCCTGCAATTTTCCCATCTCTGCCTTGCTTTCTTCGCTGATGACATCATTTTTTGTCAGGAACAGGTTACCGAATTTGCACAGGTCGGTCATGGTGGTGGTAAAACCGCCGCAGCCCTGCAAATAGAAGTATTCCGGTTGCTTACCGGTTTCGCGGATCAGCGGGTAATCTGGGTTTGCTGTGGTGGAAACGCGGGTGGAGTGTGCGCCGATTGGCTCGGTGATATACTCCTTGCAGAATTTACCAAAGCTCATACCCGATACCTTTGCCACCAACATCTCTGCCAAAGTAAATCCATCGTTGCAGTAGACCGAGTAAGCGCCCGGGTCTGCCTTGAGGTGGCATTTTGCCAGGTAATCGTAAACTTCCTGATAGTACTCCTCATTGTCCTCTTTGCCAACGTGGGTCGCGGAGAAGTGTTTCCACTGGGTTCCCGGCAGACCGCTGGAGTGGTTCAGACAGTGGCGCACGGTGATTTGACGATAGCGTGGGTCGAGCATGGTGAACTGCGGCAGATATTCGCAGATTGGACGGTCCAATTCCACCTTGCCCTGCTCCACCAGCTTCATCACCGCAACGGTGCAGAAAATTTTGGAGATCGAGCATACATTATAAGTATGGTTGAGAGTAACCGGATTTTTCTCCTTGGTACCGTCGTGTCCCAGCGCATCTGCGGCAACAATCTTGCCGTCAATCATAATTGCATAGGATACCGAGGTATACTTTCTGTCCAGATTCAGCGACAGGATTTCCGAAAGTCGTTTGGTCATATCCATCTTGATCTATCTCCTTTTTTACAAGTTTTATTCAGAATTTATCCTTCCAATTATGTAGATTACCACAATTTTTGCAGGCTGTCAATCGCTTTTGACAATTCTCCCACCTCTCTTTTCTTTCTGCTCCTATTCATAAACAAAGCCGTCGGGGATGCGGATGACTGCCCGGATATGCTCATCCTTCTACACATCTCCATCCTTTTAGCAACAGTTTAAAAATCTTGTCAAATTAGCTTGCGGCTGGTATAATAAAGCAAACGGCATACGCTTTTATCAAATAAAAGCATATGCTGCACAAATTCGCCACAGCAAAGGAGTGGTAACAATGGGTTTTCTCAAGCAGTACATGGGACTGCGTAAAGAGCTGTACATCATCTTCTGGGGACGTGTGGTCACCAACATGGGCGCGCTAATCTGGCCGATGATGACCCTCATCCTCAAAAACAAGCTGGGGTATTCTGCCTCGCAGGTAGCCGGTATCATGATGATCCTAGGCTTTGTCCAGCTGCCCTGCACCCTGATCGGCGGAAAGCTGGCGGACCGTTTCAGCAAACGCAACATCATCATCGTCTGCGATTTGGTCACGGTGGTCAGCTATTTCATCTGCGCTTTTCTGCCAATCGACCGCAAGATGATTCCTTTGCTGGCTGTTGCCGCTCTGTTTGCACAGATGGAATGGCCCAGCTACGATGCGCTGGTGGCAGATCTCTCCTCGGTCAACGACCGGGAACGGGCATACAGCCTCAACTATCTGGGACTCAACCTCGGTCTGGTGCTGGCTCCAACTCGGGCGGCTTCCTCTTTGCCGAGCATTTGAACCTTGCTTTCCTCATCAGCAGCATCGCCACCTTCTCCTCCACGATTTTGATTTTCTTCTTTATCAAGGACATCACCCCGGTGCAGGAGGAATCGGTCAGCAGCCAGTATGAACAGGCGAAAAGTGACCAGAGTATCTGGAAGATTTTAGGTAAAAAATCCGCTGCTCTACCTGTTTTTGTTCTGTGGCGGGCTGTGGTCTTTGGTATACAGCCAGTTCAATTTCCTGCTCCCGCTCAATCTGGAACAGATTTATGCCGAGCAGGGCGCCGTCCTGTTCGGGACCCTGACCAGCGTCAATGCGGTGGTGGTCATCGTGGGCACACCGCTGTTGACCAAGTGGATCAGCGGCTTGCAGGACGTCAGCCGTCTGCTGATTGGTCAGCTGCTGGTACTCATCGGCTTTTCCTTCTTTGTCTGGGCACAAAACCTGCTGGTCTTTTTACTTTGTGGCAATGGTCATCTTTACCCTGGGCGAGATTGTGCAGACCATCGGTCAGCAGCCTTATCTCACCCGCAGGATTCCTGCTTCCCATCGCGGCAGGTTCTCCTCCTTTTACACCATCTTTGCCGGCGCTTTTCAGCTGTCGGGACAGCAGGTGGTGGGACGGATGGCAGACTCCTTTCCTATGAGCCGCGTCTGGTTTTGTATCCTGTGCGTCGGTGTGGTCAATCTGTTCGCCTATGTCCTGCTTCGCAAGGGAGATGAAAAAGGCGTACCCGCTTTTGTATAATCGCAAGTAAGTCTGTTTTCTCCCACCCATATCAAATGAAGCCCTAAAAAAAGGAGACCGTGCATCAATTCGCTGTCTCCTTTTTATATACAGAATGTTGATTTTTATTGACCGGGAAATAAAAAAGGAACAACCCTCTTCAGGATTGTTCCTTTTGGCGGACAGGGAGGGATTCGAACCCTCGGTGCCTTTATAGGGCACACACGATTTCCAGTCGTGCGCCTTAGACCAGCTCAGCCATCTTTCCAAAGATGATAAGTCTGCTCATCGATGTCTCACTTGTGAGCACCATTACATTATATCATCTTTTCGGATTTTGTCAACCCTTTTTTCGAGCTTTTTTCTATTTTTCTCCACCGGAGTTGGTATGGCAAAAGCTCTCGAAGATGCCCATCAGCAGCCCGCGCTTTCCTTTGGCATAGTAGCTGTGCATCGGCAGCCAAAACAGCATTGCACCCACCATGCAGACAATCATGTCCATCATGGTATCATTTACACCGGTGTCCAGAACGTGCTGCGGGTCATTGTGCAAAATCAGGTCGAGCACAAATTCCACGATTTCCCAGCCGATGGCGATGATGGCTGCAATCCCCGCGGAAAAGACCGCTGCCTGCCAGAACTCCTCCTTGCAGACCACGATTTTTTCCGTTCTGCTTCGGTTTTAGAAGTAAAGGCAATCAGCCCGCACAAGCCGAAGACCACACCGGTCAGAGTGTGCATCACCTTGTCGTACAAAGGGATGCGGTCATATCCGTTAAAAATCATGCCAATCCCGTAGACCAGAAAGAGATACAGATAGCTGATCAAGCGCAGAAGGTAGTCCTTTGCAGGTGCAGCACCCATTCGGCAATCCGCGGCACAAAGACCAGTGCCAAGCCCAGCACCGAAAGGAAAACATAGTACGGTGTAGAAAAAAACAGATTATATACAGCCATCACACAGCAGAAGATTCCTAACGTCCATTCGGCAATGCGGCTCTTCTGTGCAAATGCTGCGGAAAGTTCGCTCATCCGGCTTCCTCCTACTTTGGTTATTCATAGCGCAGTGCTTCGATTGGGTCCAGCTTGGCAGCCTTGTTGGCTGGATAGTAGCCAAAAAAGACGCCGATTGCCATCGAGAAGCAGACTGCAATCAGAATGGCATCCTCCGACGGATGGGCAGGGAGTCCCAGCAGCGACGCGCCGGCATAGCCCAACAGCATTCCGAAGATGATGCCGATGATACCGCCAATCAAACAGATAATGACCGACTCGACGATAAACTGCATCCGAATCGCACTGTTCTTGGCTCCCAGCGCCTTGCGGGTGCCAATCTCGGGTACGCTCGGTCACAGATACCAGCATGATATTCATAACCCCGATGCCGCCGACCAGCAGCGAAATCGCTGCGATGACCGCAATCGCAACCTGCACCGTTCCCATCATCGAAGCATACTGGTCGATGACCGAATCCAAGCTGATTGCCATAATCTGAAAATCCTGGTTGCGGGTGTAAAAGCGGTTAAAATAATCCTGAAAATCCTGTGCCAGCGCGCGGGAATCGGTCCCCTGTTTGGTCATTACATTGATGTAGTAATAACCTTCGATGGTACCGGTCAGCTTCCACTCGGTCTGGATCGGGATGAACAGGTCGGTGGTGATGTCCGCATCGGAGGCTGCCGCTCCCATCATTGCCATCATCGCATTCTGCTCATATTGATAGACACCGATGATGGTGAAGGTGTACTGCTCCTTGCCGCAGTTGACCTTGATCTCCTTGCCCAGCGGATTTTGTCCCTGTCCGAACATATTGTTGACCAGACGGTCGGAAACCACCGCTACGTTTTTGACGCCTTTGTTGTCCTTATCTCCGATAAAGCGACCGCCCAGCATGGTCAGGTGGTTTGCGCTCTGATACCCGCTGTTGACACCGCTGATGGAAACATTTGCATAGCGATGTCCTTCGGTCACTCTGCCGCTTCCCATACTTTCCTGCAGGCTGACCGATTCCACTACATCCCCATAATCCTGCAAAAAGGCTTCGATCATCTCATCGTTGATGTAGTCCTCCTCGTCCATATAGACCGAGTAGCTGGTGCCGTTTTCCGATTCCCTCTGCTGCAAGCTGATTTGAACGGTGTTGGCTCCCATCTCCTGCAAAGAGGAGGTCATCGAGTTGGTCATCGAGTCGCCCACCATGACGATGCCGATGACCGAACCGATGCCGATGATGATGCCGAGCATCGTCAGAAGGGCGCGCATCTTGTTTGCCCGCAGACCGGAAATGGCAAGCAGGATATTTTCATAAAGCTGTGTCATACGCTGCCTCCCTCACCTGTCGCGGCAGAATTGCCGTGACAGTAGATGCTTTCCTCAGGCAGCACCTGACTGCCCGCGCGCACATCCACCACCTGTCCGTCGCGGATGGTGACGATGCGCTGTGTTTCCTCCGCCAGCTCCTGGTTGTGGGTAATCAGGACGATGGTCTTGCCCTGCTCCCGGTGTAGCTTGTGGAACAAATCCATCACCAGACGACCTGTGGAGGAATCCAGTGCGCCGGTCGGCTCGTCGGCAAGGATAATGGCAGGGTCGTTTGCCATCGCCCGCGCGATTGCCACCCTCTGCTTCTGTCCACCCGAAAGCTCATTGGGCATATGGTCCATTCGCTCTTCCATCTGCACCATGCCCAGCAGCTGCTTTTGCCCGTGCGGTCCGCTTGGAGCGCGGCATACCGGCATACAGCATCGGCAGCTCGACATTTTTCAGTGCAGAGGTGCGGGGAATCAAATTGAAGGTCTGGAAAACAAAGCCAATCTTTTTCGTTGCGGATGCTCGACAGCTGCCCGTCGCCCGCCTGGTCGATGGCGATGTCATCCAGCAGATATTCCCTTCGGTCGGGCGGTCCAGCGCGCCGATGATGTTCATCAGCGTGGATTTGCCCGAGCCGGACTGACCGACGATGGAGAGGAACTCCCTTCCTCCACCGTCAAATCAATTCCCTTGAGGATGGTCAGCTCGTTTGGCTGACCGATATAAAACTTTTGACGATGCCCTTCATGTCAATGATTGTTTTTGCCATTGGTCGTTCCACCCCGCTCTGATTAAGAAAGTCCTACCGTCGGCTGGGTTGTGCCGTTGGCAACAAAGTCCGGGGTGACCTCCATGCCCGGGGTCACACTCTGCGGATTGCTGATGACTGCCATGCCCGGGGTCACTTCTCCGCCGGAAATTTCGATGTAAAAGTCGGTCTCAAGTCCGGTAGTCACCGGAATTTCGGTCACTACATAGGAGCTGTTTTTGCCGCTGTTCTGCTGCTCGACCGCCGCATAGACCACAGTGGAGCCGTCCGCCTTTTCGACCACCGCATCATACGGTACGCCAAAGACATCCTGCTTTTCTTCCAGCAGCACAGTCAGACGGGTGTTCATCCCGATACGCAGTCCGCAGTTCGGGTCGTTGACCTGCACCTCTGCTTCAAATTCCACGTTGGAATCGTTGCCGCTGGTCTGGGTGTTGCCCGCTTCGGTCTTAACGGCAGCCGGCGCGATGTAGGTGACGGTGCCGGAAATCTCTGGTCGCCGGTTGCATCCGATTTGATGACCACCGGCATTCCTTCCCGGATGTTGGCAACATCGTACTCTTTGATTTTGGTGTTGATTTTCAGCGACTGGGTGTCCTCCACCACAAACAGCAGCCCGTTGCCCGGCTCGCCCACCTTGGCGTAGACGGCTGTCACAACGCCGGATACCGGTGCGGTGATGGTGGCATCCTCCAGCGTGTTCTGCATCTTTTGGATGGCAATTTCCTGTGACTGGGTGGACTGTGCCGCAATCTGGCTGCCGACCAGATTGTCCTTGAGGCTGTCAATCTGCTGCTGGATGGCATTGTTGGAGGCTTCGCGCTGGTCCTTGGCGTTGCTCACCTGATTCTGTGCAATCTCCTTTTGCAGCTGGGCGCTGTCTACACCTCTTTTGGCGCTGTCCACACCCTGCTCCAGCTGTGCCATGCTTGCGCCGTTGCGGGCATCCTGCGCCGCATCCAGCTGCGCTTCCGCTGCTGCCACGCCGCTCTGTGCCGAAGCCACACCGCTCATCGCACCGCTTGCCGAAGAGGCGATGGAAGCCAACTGGTTTTGATAGTCTGTTTGCGCCTGATTATAGACCTGTTGGATGTTTTGGAAGTTCGATTTTGCTGAACATAAGTTTCTCGCGCTGTACGAAGCTTTCCTTCGCTCTCTTGATAGGCTTTAAATTCGTCTGAAGCGATATAGTCTGCGTACCCATCCTCTCCTTCTTTTGGAGGAGTCGGATATTTGTTGTCCAGCGCATCCTTTGCATCCTTCACATTTACCTTTTCTGTTTCAATGTCTGCCAGATAGGTACCTTCCAGATGCGCCCATTCTTCCGCTGCTTTTTGTAATCAGCTGTTTTTTGCTCAAACAAAGCTGCTGCTTCTTTCTTTGCAGACTCCTGTCCCGCTACCGCATCGTTATAGGCAGCCTGTGCGTCGCCCAGCGCCTCCTCAGCATCCCGCAGCGCCTCCTCGGCATCGGTGATGTTGCCTTCCAGCTGGTCGCGGGTGACACGGTAGTTTTCCTTTGCGTCATACACTGCCGCCTTTGCCGCTTTGAGCTGCTGCTGTGCCTGCTCCACGCTGTATTCTGCGCTGGTCACACCCTGCTCGGCAGAAAGAGCGCCGGAGTCCAGCCCGTTTTCATAGTTTTCCTTTGCGTTTTCATACGCTTTGCGGCTGACCTCAATCTGGTGCGCCGACTGGTTTTTGCTGGCGTTCACTGCTGCCTGCTGCTGGGCAATGTCCATCTGCAAATCGTCGGTTTTCAGCTGTGCCAGCACATCTCCCTGCTGCACCACGTCGCCGACCTGTACGTTGACCTGCTCCACCAGATAGCTCAGGGTGGAGTAGACCTTTCTGCCCGACTGGCTTTCCACCACGCCGCTCAGGCTGACGGTGTTCTGCAAATCCATCTGCTGTAAGGTTTCGGTGGACACCATCGCCTGTACCGCGTTGTTGCGGTTGAGTGCAAAGTAGCTGCCGACTACTACGACAGCCAACACACCGCAGGTGATGGAGAGAATTTTCTTTTTCTTTGTCATACTCAAGACTCCTTTTGGATTCCTATTGTATTACTCACCTAATACAATGATACCAACTTTTGAGCAAAAGTCAAGCATCTTATATCCTTTTTTAATAACTATAACACAGTTGCTTTTTCTGTTACTATTCATAAAGAGAACGATTTTTTTTGCACCGATTTTCGTTTCATTGTGCTAATTTGTTGCTGTTCATACTTTATCCACAGCCCATACACAAATAGAAAAGAAACGGCTTTTTTTCTTCTTCCCCCATCAGGCGTTCCCATCGGATAAAACGAAAAGCCGGAGCAAATCCTTCAAAAAATAAAATTTTTTTGAAAAAGCAAACCCGCCGCTGAAAAAATCAGCGGCGGGTTGGTTGCAGGTGTTCTTTAAATGGTTGTGATGTCCACCAGCTCGATGTCGTTGACCGAACGGTTGGTCATCAAAGAGTTTGCCAGTGCGTCTGCGGTATCCAGCGCGGTCATGGTGACAATCGAACGCTCGACTGCACGACGGCGCATCTGTACCGAGTGGCGCTGCGGCTTTCTGCCCTTCTTGGAGGTGGTGATGATATAATCAATCTTGTTCTCATCGAACAGGGTCATGATGTTTGGCTCTTCTTCTTCAATCTTGCGGATGGTGTTGGCTGCAATCATGTTCTGGTTGAGTGTCAGCGCGGTGCCTGCGGTCGCATAAATCTTGAAGCCCAGCTTCTCGTATTTTTCAACAATCGGCACGACCTCCTGCTTGTCGGTGTCGCGCACGGTGACCAGTACGCCGCCTTCGTGCTTCATCTTGTAGCCTGCTGCCAGCAGACCTTTGTACAGCGCTTCGTCAAAGGTTCTTGCAATACCCAGAACCTCGCCGGTGGACTTCATCTCTGGACCGAGCAGGGTATCTACGTCGTGCAGCTTTTCAAAGCTGAATACCGGAACCTTGACTGCCACATACTCTGCATCCGGGTAGAGACCGATGCCGTAGCCCTGGTCGCGCAGCTTTTCGCCGAACATCATGCGGGTAGCAATCTCTACCATCGGCACGCCGGTAACCTTGCTGATGTATGGGATGGTACGGGAGGAACGTGGGTTGACCTCGATGACGTAGACCTCATCGTTGTAGATGACATACTGGATATTGACCAGACCGACAACTTTGAGCGCACGAGCTAGACGACCGGTGTAGTCGATGATGGTGCGTTTAAGCGCTGGGACAGGGTCTGTGCTGGATAAACCGAGATGGAGTCGCCCGAGTGGATACCTGCGCGCTCGATGTGCTCCATGATACCCGGGATCAGGTAGTCCTCGCCGTCGCAGATGGCATCTACCTCGACCTCTTTACCCATCATGTATTTATCAATCAGCACCAGGTTGTCCTTCATGTGGGTGGTGATGATGTCCATGTATCTCCTCCACCTCTGCGGTGTTGTGGCAATGATCATGTTCTGTCCGCCCAGTACATAGGATGGACGCAGCAGGACCGGAAGCCCAGCTTGTTTGCAGCGGTGACGGCTTCTTCCTTGGTCAGAACGGTTTCACCCTTTGGACGCGGGATGCCCAGTCTGCCCAGCAGCTCGTCAAAACGTTCGCGGTCCTCCGCCGTCGTCGATCGAGTCTGCGCTGGTTCCCAGGATGCGAACACCCTTCTTGGAGAGGTAGTTGGTCAGTTTGATAGCGGTCTGTCCGCCGAACTGTACGACAACACCCCATGGTTTTTTCGCTTTCCAGCACGTTGTCCACGTCCTCTGGAGTCAGCGGGTCAAAGTACAGACGGTCGCCGGTGTCAAAGTCGGTGGAAACGGTTTCCGGATTGTTGTTGGCAATAATGGCTTCAGCCCAGCTTTTCAGCGCCCATACGCAGTGTACCGAGCAGTAGTCGAACTCGATACCCTGACCGATACGGATAGGACCGGAGCCGAATACCAGGATTTTCTTCTTCTCCGAGTTGTGCTCGTTGATGAATTCCTTCTGCCTCGTTCTCCTCGTCGTAGGTCGAGTAGAAATATGGGGGTCTGTGCCTTATATTCCGCAGCACAGGTGTCTACCATCTTGTAAACGCCTTTTCTGTGATGCTCTACCTTCTTGCCGGAGAAACGCTCGATGGTGCTGTCCAGATAGCCGTACTTCTTTGCACGCAGGTACAGCTGCTCGCTGAGCTCGGTGCAGTTTGCCAGCTCCGCTTCGGTCTTTCTCAGGTTGTCCAGCTTGTTGATGAACCAGCAGTCGATCATGGTGATAGCATGAATCTCCTCCGGTGTGATGCCTTTCTTGAGCGCTTCATAGACGCAGAAGATTCTCTCGTCGTCGCAGTTGTGCAGCAGCTCGAGCAGCTCTTCCTTGGTCTTGTCTGCAAATTTTGGCAGGTTGAAGCTGTCCAGTCCCAGCTCTACCGAGCGAACCGCCTTCATCATGGCGCTCTCAAAGCAGGTGCCGATGGACATGACCTCGCCGGTCGCCATCATCTGGGTGCCCAGGGTGCGTTTTGCGTATACGAATTTATCGAATGGCCATTTCGGGAACTTGACAACCAGGTAGTCCACCGAAGGCTCGAAGCAGGCGTAGGTGTTGCCGGTGACCGCGTTGATGATTTCATCCAGCGTATAACCAATGGCAATGCGGGTTGCAACCTTTGCAATCGGGTAGCCGGTCGCTTTGAAGCCAGAGCCGAAGAACGGGATACACGGGGGTTGACCTCGATTACCGCATATTCAAACGAGGTGGGGTGCAGGGCAAACTGACCGTTACAGCCGCCTTCTACACCCAGCTCCTCCACGATGTTCAGAGCAGCCTTGCGCAGCATGGAAAATTCTGCCGGAGAAAGGGTGACTGCCGGTGCAACGACGATCGAGTCGCCGGTGTGTACGCCGACCGGGTCCACGTTTTCCATCGAGCAGACGGTGATGATGTTGCCTTTAGAGTCGCGGATAACCTCAAATTCGATCTCTTTCCAGCCGGAGATGCACTTCTCTACCAGAATCTGGGTAATTGGAGACAGACGCAGACCGTTGCCTGCAATCTCGCGGAACTCTGCCTCATTGTATGCGATACCGCCGCCGGTACCGCCCATGGTGAACGCCGGACGGATGATGACCGGATACTGAATCTTTTTCGATGAAGGCAAGACCATCCTCCACGGTTTGTTGACAACCTTGGACGGGATACATGGCTCCCCAATCTTTTCCATGGTGTCTTTAAACATCTGGCGGTCCTCTGCCTTGGCGATGGTCAGCGGATTAGCGCCGAGCAGCTTTACATTATGCTCTTCCAAAAGCCTTTTTTTGCCAGCTGCATCGAGAAGGTCAGACCGGTCTGACCACCCAAAGTGGACAGCACGCTGTCCGGTTTTTCCAGCTCGATGACCCTTTTGACCACATCGATGTTCAGCGGCTCGATGTATACATGGTCTGCCATCGCTTTATCGGTCATGATGGTTGCCGGGTTGGAGTTTACCAGAACAACCTCCAGACCCTCCTCCTTCAGTGCGCGGCACGCCTGGGTGCCTGCGTAGTCAAACTCGGCTGCCTGACCGATGATGATCGGACCGGAACCGATGACCAGTACTTTTTTAATATCCTGTCTTAACGGCATAGCTATCAACCTTTCTTAAAAACGAATCCAAAATTTCTGTTCCCACAGCAAACTATTTAATCATCGAAAGAAATCTCTCATAGATTCCGTCGAAGTTTTTCATGCCGATTTCCGATTCCGGGATAAACTGCACCGAGAGTGCTTTCATCTGCGGGTATTCCAATCCTTCACAGGTCTTGTCGTTGGAATTGAGGTGGCTGACCACAGCGCACGCCGGAACGTCCTTGACGATGTAGCCGTGGTTCTGGGAGGTGATAAAGGTCCTGCCGCTGGCAAGTTCGGTGACCGGGCAGTTTGCTCCGCGGTGACCGCAGTGCATCTTCTCCACGCTGCCCTCCATTGCCAGTGCCATCAGCTGATGTCCCAGGTCGATGCCCAGCATCGGCACGCCGCTTTCCTTCATCAGGGCAGCAACCGTTTCCTGTGCAGCGTCGATTGCATTTTCCTGCTGGTCGTAGCTGGTGCGCAGCTCCTCCAGACCTGCGCCGCCGCACAGAACGACTGCATCCGGTTGGGTGTCCAGCACCTGCTTTTCGGTGCAGCAGGACGGAACGACCGTCACGCGGCAGCCTCTTGCCATCAAAGCAGCGATGACGTCTTTGCGAATCCCATAGTTTACCATGGTGATGTTATATTTTGCATCCAGCTTTTCAAAGGTGAAGGTTTCCTTTGTAATCGACCCATGCCGGCATGGGTTTCTGATGGTTTTTCAGCTGCTCGGTCAGCTGGGCGATGTTGCCTGTCGGGTCCTTTCTGGTGATCAGCGCATTCTGCACACCGCCGTCGCGCAGCTTTCTGGTGATGGCACGGGTGTCCAAATCAAAGATTGCGCTGATTTTTTCTGCTCCAGATATTCGTCGATTCTGCCCTCGCAGCGGAAGTTGGACGGCTGTGCGCACCATTCACGCACTACCCAACCCTTTGCGGTGATGCTGTCGTGCAGGTCATGCTCGCGATTGACGCCGTAGTTACCGGTCAGCGGGAAAGTTTCCACAACGATATTGTTGGCGTTTGCCGGGTCGGTCAAAATCTCCTGATAGCCTACCACGCTGGTGTTGAACACCAGCTCGCCGACGGTGTCCTCGGCACAGCCCAGTCCATAGCCCTCATACAGCGTTCCGTCCTCAAGCAGCAGCCACGCTTTCTGCGCGTTGTTAAAAATATCCATACGCTTAAAACCTCCATATCCTTTGTCTTGGTTTTCTATTGAAAAGTTATTTGTTCAGCAAAAAAAATTTTACAGGCTGATTTTTTCCTACCACGCCCATGATGTCCTCTCTCATGGTGATGGCAGCCGCTCTTGCCTGCTGTGCAAAATCCTTGCCGTCGGTGCCCGCTTTTTTCCATGCGGTCAGGATGGCACGGGAGGAGTTGACCACAGCGCCCAGACCGTTTTTGTCAAATGCGCCCGCTACGTCCTTGGCTCCTCCGCCCTGTGCGCCGTAGCCCGGCACCAGGAAGAAGGTGTGCGGCATCTTCTGACGCATCTCCTCCAGCTGCTGCGGATAGGTCGCGCCTACTACTGCGCCGACGCGGAATAGCCGTAATGATTCTCGGTCTTTTCTCCCCAGCTTTCACACATAGCGCCCATCGTCTCATAGATGGTCTTATCACCGATCTTCTGGTCCTGAAGCTCGCCGGAGGAAGGATTGAGGTTTTCACCAGTACAAAGATGCCCTTGTCCTTTCGTCGCAGATTGGCAGCAGCGGTTCGATACCGTTCGAGCCGAGATAGCCGTTGACGGTCAGCATATCCGAACCGAAGGCAGCCTGCTGCTGGTCGCGCAGAGCGGTGGTGCCCAGATGCGCCTTGGCATACGCCTGCATGGTCGAACCGATGTCGTTGCGCTTGCCGTCCATGATGACGATCATGCCCTTGCTCTGTGCATAGCGAACGGTTTCGGACAGCGCCCACATTCCCTGCCAGCTGTACAGCTCATAGTAGGCTGCCTGTGGCTTGATAGCCGGAACGATGTCGCAGATAGCGTCGATGATGGCTTTGTTGTACTCCAGATTGCCTGTGCTGCCGCATCAAAGCTGTCGCCGTACTGCTCAAACTTTTCGTCCTTGATGTGCTGCGGGATATAGTCGAGCAGCGAATCCAGTCCCACTACGCTTGGGTTCTGCATCTGTGCAATCTTCTCAATCAATCTTTTCATCTTTTTGCTTCCTCCGTCTTATCTTCTCTTGCAGTTGATTTTACAGTTCATATACCACTTTACCGCCTAGGATGGTCTTGACCACCCTGCCGGTCAATTTCATCTTATCAAATGGGGTGTTGCAGCTCTTGCTGTGCAGCTGCTGTGCATCCACCGTCCACTCCAGATTCGGGTCAAACAGCACGATGTCCGCAAGGCTGCCTTCCCGCAGGGTTCCTCCCGGCAGGCGCAGCAGGTTGGCAGGATTGGTGCTCATCAAACGCACCAGCTCCAACAGACCCATTCCCTGCTGATGCACCGGACGGTGCAGGCAGCGGCAAAGCTGGTTTCCAGTCCGACGATGCCATTTGGCGCCTTTAAGAAATCTTCCTTTTCTTCTGCGGCGTGCGGAGCATGGTCGGTGACGATGGCATCGATTGTTCCATCAAAGATTCCTTCGATGACCGCCTGGCAGTCCTCTTCTCGCGCAGCGGCGGGTTCATACGGAAGTTTGCATCTCTGCTTTCCAGCAGCCGGTCGGTCATCATCATATAGTGCGGAGCGGTTTCGCAGGTCACCTTGACTCCTCTGGCTTTCGCCTCCCGAATCAGCTGTACCGAACCTTTTGTGCTGACATGGGCGATGTGGATGGCGGTGCCGGAGCTTTCTGCCAGCACGATTTCCCGCGCGGTGATGCTGTCCTCGCTGGCGCGGTCCATTCCCTTGACACCCAGGCGGCGGGAAACCTCTCCTCGTTGATGATGCCGCCATCGATGATGGTCAGGTCTTCACAATGGCTGATGACCGGCACCCCTGCGTCGTATGCCTGGCGGAGCGCTTTGAGCATCATACTGCCGTTTTCCACCGGACGTCCGTCATCGCTGACTGCCACAGCGCCCGCTGCGTGCAACGCTGCAATGTCGTTGAGCTGTTCACCCTTCATCCCGGTGGTGATGGAAGCGATGGGGTAAACCCTTGCATCCGCCTGTTTTGCACGCTCTAGAATGTAGGAGAGCACCTCCGGGCAATCGGTAACGGGTTTTGTGTTCGGCATACAGCAGACACCGGTTACACCGCCTGCCGCAGCTGCCTGACATCCGGTCAGGATGTCCTCCTTATGGGTAAATCCTGGTCACGCAGATGGACATGGATGTCCAGAAAGCCGGGAGCCGCGCACAGTCCACCGGCATCCAGCAGCTTTGCACCCTGTGCAATCGGGCTGTCTTTTAAATGAGCACCTACCTTTGCAATGCGCTCCCCTTCGATCAGGATGTCCCCGACAAAGTCCATCGCCGGCTGGCAGGATGGGTCGATGACCCTTGCGTTTGTAATCAGTAATTTTTCCACTTACAACATCCCCTCTTATCGCTCATATCGATTCCTGCACTCTTTCCTCGCAGATGACCACCTGGTCTTCGCCGTCGTGCTCGGCAACCATCACCTTGACAAATTCATCCCGCGAGGTCGGCAGATTCTTTCCCACATAATCCGCTCGAATCGGCAGTTCCCGGTGTCCTCGGTCAATCAGTGCCGCCAGCTGAATACTGCGCGCCCTGCCGCGTTGGAGGATGGCATCCATTGCTGCCCGCACCGTCCTGCCGGTGTAGATGACATCGTCCACCAGGATACTCTGTTTTCCTCCACCGAAAAAGGCAGACAGGTTCGGTCCTGTGCGGGTTGGTCCTGGCGTTTGTCATCGCGGTAAGCAGTGACATCCAGCACCCCGACCTCTACCTGGGTACCCTCCAGCTCATAAATGCGCTTTGCCACCCGCTGTGCCAGCTGTGCGCCGCGGGTCACGATACCGACAATACAAAGATTCCCCGCGCCCTTGTTGCGCTCGATGATTTCAAAGGAGATGCGGGTGATTGCCCGCGACATCGCCTTCTGGTCCATGATCTGGGTCTTTTTCGACCAGCATATCCATCCTCCCCACACTGTTTTTCCGCCTTGCCTAAGGCAATAAAAAAGCTGCCTGCGCCCTTACGGACAGCAGACAGCTGATTGTTCACCAATTCACAAAGGAAAGCGTTTTTCGGATCATTTTATCCCCATGCTTTCCTTTCCGAATCACAGTTCGGCTCCCCAAAGTTTTTTTCTTCTGCCTTACTTTGGAAAATGGCTACTTCCATCAAACTACCTTGCCAGCCTCACGGGACCGTCTTAAAGGATTTGCTTTCAGGATCGTTGGTAATGGTCCTCCTTTGCAGCAAATGAATCTGCATTGGATTTCTTTACAGAACAGTATACCCAATTCTTTTGGAAAAGTCTACTGTCCATCCGTCAAACCTCAACGGAAATTTTACCTTTTTTTAGTTATTTTGTATAAGGTTCTTCTGTAAAGAAGCGATGACCCCTGCGATCCGCCGGTCTATTAAATGCCAACAATTTCCTCATCTTCGTCCTGCTTTTTCTGTCTGCGCGGATCGTTTTGCCGGATATAAATGCTCAAAGCCTTGTCCATTTTAAACAGCACCCGCACCGATTTTGCACAAAGCAGTGCAATCATTGCCGCAGTTGCTGCGGTGGCAGTTACCGCTGCCAGTACGGAAAGTTTTTTTCCTGCCATGCTTTTTTCATCATATCGTTTCCTCCCGATTGAAATTGACAAAAGGGTATTTTTTTCTTTTTTTATTATATCGCTTTTTCCTTCTTTTTCGCAACCTGCAAAAGGAGACGGTCTGCATTTTTACAAAATCCTTTACAGACTGTTTTAAAATACAAAATTCTGTGGTAAAATAAATAGGTTATCATATTTATACCTTTGAGTTTCTTAATTTTACAGGTAGGAGTTCTTGCTATGAATAAAAAATCTCTTGGCGCAGCTCTTGCGCTCATGCTCATCGTCACAGCCGTCACCTTTTCCATTACGATGATTTTTTCCCGCCAAACCTTTTCCACCACTGTTACCAACATTTCCGAGCGGGAAGCAATGTATGATAAGCTGGCGGAGATAGACAGCTATGTCCGCAAAATTACTATGGCACCATCGACGAAAATAATCTGAATGACTATCTTTCCGTCGGATATATCGCCGACTCTCTGACCGCTATGCCGCCTACTATTCCGCCTCTGACTACGCCAAACGCCAGCAGGAGGATGCAGGCAAGCTGGTTGGCATCGGCATCCGCGCTTCTAAAAGTGAAAGCGGCTTTATTCAGGTCAACGAGGTCTATCCCGACTCTCCGGCAGAGGATGCTCAGATCAAAGCCGGCGACCTGATTGTCAAAGTCAACGACATCGACGTTACCGCCGACACCTATGAAAGTGCTATCACCGAAATCGGCGGACAAGCAGGCACCAAGCTCAGCCTGACTGTCCGCAGCGACAACAAAGACCGTGAGATTGCCGAAATCACCCTGACGGGTCGTTGTGACCCCAACCATCTATTCCCATATGATTGGCACCACCGGTTATGTCAAAATCACCGACTTCAACGAGAATACTTATGACCAGTTCAAAAAGGCACTGGAAAATCTGGTCGGCAACCAGGGTGCACAGTCGCTCATCTTCGATTTGCGCAACAACACCGGCGGTCTTGTGGACCCTGCCATCAAAATGCTGGATATGCTTTTTGCCGGAAGGGGTCATTGCCACTGCAACCTACCGTGATGGCTCCACCGAGGTGCTGGGCAACCCGATGCCAACTGCATTGATCTGCCGATGGCAGTTTTGACCAACGAAAACACTGCCAGTGCTGCCGAACTGTTCACCCAGGCACTGCGCGACTACAATGTTGCAAAATCGGTGGGCACCAACACCTACGGCAAGGGCGTTATGCAGGTTACCCACTCGCTCAAGGACGGCTCTGCCATCCGCATCACCATCGCCCAGTACAATCCGCCTAAGAGTGCAAACTACGATGGCGTGGGAATCAAACCGGATTACGAGGTCGCACTGACTGAAGAACAGCAGGCCATTTTTGATACCCTTGATGAAAATACCGACCCACAGCTGAAAAAAAAGCATTGGAAGTTGTTCATGCTGCACCAGCTCCAAGTGAAACCACACCGGCACAGACCCAAACCACTGAACCTACCACCGGCAAAGATGCTGAAACCACCGAACCTGTCGAAAACAAAGACGGTGAATCAACCACACCTACCGAAGGTAGTGAAACGTCTGAATCTGCCGAAGGTCAAACCGATGAAACTGCCAAGCCTGCCGAAGGTGAAGAATAATCCCCTGTCATCCTTTGTAAAACAACAAACAAAGCCGACCGCAACAATCTGTGCGGTCGGCTTTGTTTTTACAACCATCATTCCTGCATCAGCAGTCCCAGCACGCGGGAATAAAAGGAAGTCGGGTCACTTTCAATCTGCTGTTTCACTCGCAGGCACTCGCCTTCGGTGGGCAGAAAGACGCTCATATCCAACAGGTCAGAGCCGATATCCCGCAGCACCACCCGCAATGTCCATCCGTCCGCTGCCGGAGCAAAGGTGATTTCCACCTTGTCCATGCACCGTTGGATTTCCATCAGGCGCTTTGCCTCTTCCAAAGCCTTCTCTCGAGCGCTTTTGGAATCGTCTTATAAAAAGTCTGTGCGGTAACAGTACCGTTTTCGGTCAAAGCAAGCTGCTGCTGTCCATCCTGTATCGAGCTGGTCAGCTGCCCGGTGCGCTCCAATTCGCTGACCGCCTCCACAAATTCAAAATAATTCACCAAGCCGGTGTTCTGAAAGATTTCACCCAGCTGCTCAAACAACAGCGGCTGTTTGAGGCTGTCCAGCAGATAGCACACCAGCAGCTTGACTTCAAAATCATTGGTCAATCCGCCCGGCTGCACACCGCCCACAAACGCATTGAAGGACATCCCGCACACCCCTTCATCCAAGTAGTTGAAAGTTTTTTCTGATTTCTTCCTTTTATTTTACACCATTTTTCACCATTTTAAAAGCCCATCCCGGCAGATTTTCCATCATTTTTTATCATTTACTGCACAAATCGCCGATAAATGTTCTTTGGTTATCTTGAACCTTCCTTTTTTATCGGTAAATTCTGACAGAAAACCTTACAGCCTTGGACAGCTGGTCGAGGATATTCTGCATCTTTCTTTGGGGACACATAGCCGCCCGCATAATGGATAACATCCTTTAAAGGAATGGCATTTGCCATCGGCAGCATCGGGTGACGCATCACCATAGGCAGCTCCTTTTGCAGCATCGCCTTTGCCTGTGGATTTTGCAGCACCTCTCCTACGGTAATCTGATAGTTTTTAAATTCATAACAGCGGCTCCTTTCCATTCTTAAACGTGTATGAAACGGTTTCCCTCTATCCTATGCTTTCTTTTTTAAATTGGTGAGATGAAATATTGGTAACGATTTTATAAAAATTTTGCTCCGTACTTTTCCCCCGCAGAAAGATTCTGTATAATAAAGGCAGCACAATAAAATGGAGGTGTTCTGATGAAAAGAAATGGTGGCTCCTGTTGACTGCTCTCCTTCTGCTTGGCAGCATCCTTTCCTGGACCGCTTTCCAAAGGGCGCACACCTTCACCCTCTCCGGCAGCGAAGAGAAAAAACGAGCAGATACAGCCCTTGTTCCAAACCGTAAAGGTCAGCGGTGATTGTGATACCGACGTCGTGTTTACAGACACAGAAACCGGCGAGGAGTATCTCATCGGATATATCACGCATGGTGTATCCCAAACCATCCAATTACCTGCCGGCAGATGGTACACGGTGGAGGGTGCCGGAAACTTGCGCGTGGGTCCTGTGAAGGTCAGAATCGAATAAGGCGGAGTTTTCCAATATCGAGTAAACCGCTTGACATCCCTGTGCATCCTTTTGTTCGTCAAACGCCCACAATCCGCTTTGACAGGAGAGTCCAAAACGAAAATACTCAATGCCCTGTCCCCAATTCCTTTTTCATTTACAAGGAATTGGGGACAGGGCATTGAGTTTAAGGAACAAATAATGCTATAATTTTGTCGTGTATCTTTATTTTATGATTTACCATTGCGGTATTGATAGACAGGAGGACAAAACGATATGGACGAAAATCAGAAAAAAACCGTTTTATATCACCACGCCGATCTATTATCCGTCGGATAAGCTGCATATCGGCCATACCTACTGCACCGTTGCGACCGATGCCATGGCGCGCTATAAGCGCCTGCAGGGCTACGATGTCATGTTCTTGACCGGCACGGACGAGCACGGCCAGAAAATCGAAGACAAGGCAAAGGAAGCCGGTGTCACCCCTAAACAGTTTGTAGACAACATCGTTGAGGGTCCACGCGGCGTTTTGGATTTGTGGAAGCTGATGAACATCTCCAATGACCGCTTCATCCGTACCACCGATGACTACCACGAACTTTCTGTGCAGAAAATCTTCAAAAAGCTGTACGAAAAAGGAGACATCTACAAAGGCAAGTATGTCGGCAAATACTGCAAACCCTGCGAATCCTTCTGGACCGAGACTCAGCTGGTGGACGGCAAATGCCCGGACTGCGGACGCCCGGTCGTAGACGCCGAGGAAGAGGCGTACTTCTTCCGTCTTTCCAAGTATGCCGACCGCATCCAGGACCTGCTGGAAAACACCGACTTTTTGCAGCCACGCAGCCGCGTCAATGAGATGGTCAACAACTTCATCAAACCCGGTCTGGAGGACCTGTGCGTTTCCCGTACCTCCTTCAGTTGGGGTGTACCGGTCGATTTTGACCCGGGACACGTCGTATATGTTTGGATCGACGCACTTTCCAACTACATCAACGCACTGGGCTATGAGAACGGCCGCTACCACGATTTCGATAAATTCTGGCCGGCAGACGTCCACTTTGTCGGCAAGGAGATCGTTCGATTCCATTCCATCATCTGGCCAGCTATCCTGATGGCGCTCGACCTGCCGCTGCCAAAACACGTCTATGGTCACGGCTGGCTGCTGCTGGACGGCGGCAAGATGAGCAAATCCAAGGGCAACGTGGTAGACCCGTATGTACTGGCAGAACGCTACGGTGTGGACGCGCTGCGCTACTTCCTGCTGCGGGAATTCCCATTCGGCTCGGACGGCAACTTCTCCAACGAGGCGCTCATCAGCCGCATCAACATCGACCTTGCCAACGATTTGGGCAACCTGCTCTCCCGCTCGGTTTCGATGGTGGAAAAATACTTTGGCGGCACCCTTCCTACCGAGCATCAGGCTGACCCAATCGACGAAGAACTGGTCGGCATGATTTCCTCCCTGCGTGAAAAGTATGAGGAGCAGATGGAGCACTACGCCTTCCAGAACGCGCTGGCAGAGGTGTTCAAGGTCATCTCCCGCACCAACAAATATATCGACGAAACCGCTCCGTGGGCGCTGGGCAAGGATGAAAGCCAGAAAGCCCGCTTAGCCTGCGTACTGTACAACCTGCTGGAGTCGCTGCGTGTGTCCGCTGCCCTGCTCACTCCGTTCATGCCGGAGAGCGCAGAGAAGATTGCACAGCAGATTGGCGCTTGTGTAGAGGATGTTTCCTATGAAAATGCTGGTAGATACGGCGTTCTTCCAAAGGATGTGACCGTACACAAGGGCGCAACCCTCTTCCCTCGCATTGATATGCAGAAGGAGCTGGAGGAGCTGGCAGCTCAGCAGGCAGCCGCTCACCCACAGTTGCCAAAATATGAAGGCGTCGCTGAACTGACCGACATTGAGCAGTTTGGTAAAATTGATCTGCGGGTCGCACAAGTAAAATCCTGCGAGCCGATCAAGCGCGCAAAGAAACTGCTCAAGCTCCAGCTGGACGACGGCTTTGAAGGCGGCAGACAGGTCGTTTCCGGCATCGCTCCCTGGTACAAACCGGAGGATTTAATCGGCAAAAAGGTGATTGTCGTTGCAAACCTCAAGCCTGCCAAGCTGTGCGGTGAGGAATCCTACGGCATGATTCTGGCAACCGACCTCGATGAAAAAACCGTTCGTGTCATCTTTGTGGACGACTCCATCCCGAACGGCTGCAAATTAAGATAACTTTCTTTCGCGCAAGGGCTTTCCCCTTGCGCGATTGTTCTAAAAAACCTTTCCTGTTTTAGAAGAAAGGAGATCCCCCAAATGCTCACCATCCAACAGGCAAACGAACAACTACAGACCGCTTATCAGAAAAATCCCGGTCCATGGGTCGAACACAGCCGTTCGGTGGCAGAAAACGCCCGACGGATTGCCGAACATACCGACTGCCTTGACCCGGACACCGCCTACACGATGGGATTGCTGCATGACATCGGACGAGCTGCCGGTGTCAGTGGAATCCGCCACATCTTTGACGGATATGACCGCATGAATGAACTTGGTCAGCCAACAATCGCCCGCATTTGTCTGACCCACTCCTTCCCGCTCAAGAATATCCACGCCTTTCAGGGAAGCTTTGACTGTTCAAAGCAGCAGCTTGCCTTTTGCAGCGCTTTCTGGACAGCTGCTCGTATGACAACTACGACCGGCTGATTCAGCTGTGCGATGCCCTTTCACTGCCAAGCGGAGCTTGCATCCTGGAAAAAAGGCTGGTGGATGTGGCGCTGCGCCACGGGGTCAACGACCTTTCTCTCGAAAAATGGAGGGCTTTTTTTGCAGCTAAAACAGCACTTTGACCGCCTGTGCAGATGCAACCTCTACACGCTTCTTCCCAACGTGCTGGAAAATTCGTTGGTTGATCTGATTTAACCTTTTAATCACAGCATCTTTTTTACAAGCGGAAGCTTCAAAAGAACTGTGCTGATTCCAAGACAAACTGAGAAAGTCAAAAGGGTAACCAACGGAACTGCACACCAGGTATTCCAAGTCAAGCTGTTGATTCCGGCACGATCCAGACGTTCCAAAACAAACGGATGAAGCAGGTAGATTCCCATGGTGGCTTTTGAAACAAAGGCAATCGTTCCCGACCACCTTCCCTGCAATCTTTCTGCTCCGATATTTTTAAACAGTAAAAACAGGCATACTGCCTCCAGACAAACCGGAAGGCAAAATATCCATAAAAAATGCCCGCAGGCTGTCCCTTCTGAATGGCGTCCATCTGTCCGAGCAGGGTAAAAACAGCGATGGTGCCCAGCAGTGTCAGCAGCAACCACCGGCTTGGAATTTTTTTTCTTCCAGCGATGCTCCAGAGAATAGCCCAGCAGAAAATACCCCGAATAAAAAGCCAAATTTGGCAGCTTGGTTTTGAGCAGCACCTGTATCGAGGGATTCGGATAAACAAAACCGTAAGGGTGGATTTGAGAATCCCAAACAAACAAAACAGCACCAGAAGATAGTACAGCCCTTTTCCCTCTTTCATCCTCGTACCGGCGTACAACAGTGGAACCATCAGATAAACCTCAATCATTTTGGGTAAAAACCACAGATGATATTTCCCATTGACCACCGCTGTAAAAATCTGACCGGCATCCGCGTGAAAAAAAGGCAGGCAGCCCGATGGCATCCACTGCATACAGCACCGACCAAACCAACCAGACAACTGCCAAATGCAGGACATTTTTCCCCAGCAACTTGTTGAGCGGCAGTTCCTTTGCCAGCAGAAATGCACCGCTGAGCATAAAGAACAGCGGGACACAGCTTCTGACCGCGCTGTCAAACAGATTCAGTGCCCTCCATTGTTCTGTCTGCGGCTGTATTTTATCCCAGTAAAATGCGCTGACGTGCAGCATGACCACCATAAAGCTTGCAAAAAATCCGCAGCAGGTCATAATGCAGTTGACGTGAAGACGATGTTTGATTCATAGCGTACCCTCTTCCTCTTTTTTTCCTTTGATTATACCACATAAACTAATCCTTTACCATCACTTGCAAGGAGGTCCCTTTATGCAAAATATTTTTTTGATTCCCACGCGCACTATGATGACCCACGCTTTGACGAGGACCGCGATGCGCTGCTGGGCTCGATGGCAGAGCATGGCGTGCGCGCTATTATGAACGTCGGCAACACCACCCATGCCAACCTAGCCGGCATCGAGCTTGCCAAACAATACCCCTTTATCTACTGCTCCATCGGCATCCATCCCGACCAGGCAGCGGAAATCGCCGCACAAAATTCCCGGGAATATCTGGACGTCATTGCCCGTCAGCTTTCCTACGAAAAAGCGATGGCTTTAGGAGAAATCGGGCTGGATTACTACTACGACGATGCCTCTCCGCGGGATGTCCAGCGCAAAATCTTTGAAGAGCAGCTCGCTCTTGCCAAGGATTTGGATGTGCCGGTCATCATCCACAATCGGGATGCCCACAGGACACACTGGAACTGCTCAACAAATACCGTCCCAAGGGCATCGTGCACTGCTTTTTCCGGCTCGGCAGAGGTCGCTAAGGAGGTGCTGCGGCTGGGAATGTACATCGGATTCACCGGTGTCATCACCTTCAAAAATGCCCGTCGTGCGGTAGAAGCTGCTGCCGAGGTTCCTCTGGACCGCCTGCTGATTGAAACCGACTGCCCTTACATGGCTCCTGAGCCGTTCCGCGGCAAGCGATGTGACTCGACCATGCTGACTCAGATGGTACAAAAATTGGCAGAAATCAAGGGCGTAGAACCACAGCAGCTTGCTGACCAAACCTTTGCCAACGCCTGCACCGTCTACGGTATCCGCTGACAGCCGCTCTGTTTTGACAGTCGCCGTACTTTCGCTGTATTTTCTGTCACAAAGTCTTGACACTGGTAGAATATGGCGCTATAATGAGGGTACTGTAAAAATTCAAAGAGAAAGGATGCGTTACCCATGCGTAAAATCGCAGCTCGTCTTTTGACGTTTCTTTCTGCCTTTGCAGCTTCCTTTTTTGCACTGACTCCTGTTGCATTTGCAGCAAGCAACCCGAACACCGGCGATAACAACATGGTCCCGCTGGTCATCGGTCTGCTGGTCGTTTCTGCCATCGTGATCGTTGTCCTGCTAGTCATCTCCGGCAAAAGAAAAAACGCTGATTGAAACTCAAAACCCAAAAGAGCCTGATGGAAAAATCCATCAGGCTCTTTTTTCTGTTAAAATTTTCCCGGAGCTGCCGCTGTAACTGCCGCCCGACGAGCTGGAAAACTGCCGCCAGAGGAACCGGAGCTGCCGTTATCCCTTTGAATCGTCCTTCTGGTGGTAAAGCTGTGGACAAAGCGGTCCTCCCTGCGGTGCAGCTGTATCCGGCTTTTGCCCATATAGCGGGAGGCGCTGACGGCGCTGCCCTCGATGCGCGGGTGCATCCAGACCAAGGTGCCGACGCTAATCAGGGCGACCACTGCACCCACACCCAGCGAAATACCCACGATTTTACCCACCGGCTTGACCCCGTAGTTGACGATGGTTTCCTCTGCCTGCGCAAGAAAAATTTCCATCGCCCGCTGATAGCTGCCGCTTCCCAACGGGTTGATGACACTGTCCACCATCGCATTGGTCTTTTTGACCGGGAAGTAATCCTCTGATGCCTGCGGCGTTGCCACTGCGACCTCTCTGCCACCCATATCGATACCCAGCAGGATGGCTTTTGGTTGTCGCTTCCGCCTGCCAGCTCATACTGGTCCGCAAAGGTACCGGCGCACCTCCAGCCCGCCGGTGGAGGTGGTAGTTTTGATAAAGACGATGAAGCCGGTTTGATCTGCCAGCTGCTGTGCCTGTGTCTGAAGCTGATCAAGCTGCTGTCCATCCAGCAGCTGTGCATCGTCCTCCACCTTTGCCCAGGCAGCTGCCTCCACTGTACCTGCCGCTGACACCGCCAGCGGACAGCAGAAGAGCAGCAGCACGAGCAGAGTAAAACAACATCCTTGTATCCGTTTTAGCATAACAGCAGCCCTCCTATCGTGCCCAGCAAGGTAATGACTGCTGTAATCAGGGCGGTCAGACCTGCTGCACGCAGCCAGCTCAACGGCAGATCGCCCACCATCTTGCCGGTCTGTCCGTTCATCGCAAACAGGTAATCCTTTCCGTGGTAGCTGGTGTACAGCAGCCATACCGGCAGTATGACATATTCGTCGGTTGATTTGATAATGTCCGCCGTATGCGAAAGCACATTCAGCACCGCATAGCCGGTACAGCTTTTGCGCAGCTGCTGTTCGGCACTTTCCTCGATGCGCTCCTTCATCCGTTGATAACAGCTGGATTTGTCCGCATCGTACCGCTGTGCAAAATATCCCGACAAGTAGGACATATCAAATTTGCGCAGCTCCCGAAAGGAAAACGGTTCCAACGCATCCATCATCGCATCGTCCATCTTTTTTAGAGGCATCGGTCGGCAGATTGTGGTAGGTCAGCGCTCCTTCGCGCACAACGTCGTAGACATCGGTTCAGGTGTACTCGGTATCGCCGCGCACACTGACCGATACACGGTTGCCCTGTGCGTGCAGCGAAGCGTTAACATAGCAGTCGTGCAACCAGAAGGGAACGTAAATGCCGGTCACCTTTTCGATGTGCGCCTTGCTGGTAAAATCCTTCGGGCAGCGGCTTCTTGCGGCACAGGGCAAACAGCGCCTCCTCTGCCGCCTTTTTATCCAGCTTAAAAGGAATCAAACGCTTTGGCTCAAAGTTGTCCTCCAGCCGCCCTGCCAGCACCGTCGGACTGCCGCAGAAGGTGCAGAAGGTCGCAACAGTGCTGTCGTCGGTGATCAGCTGCGCTCCGCAGTTAGGACAGTGGTAGCACATCTGTCCGCCTGCCGGCTGCTCCTGCTGCTCTTCTTCCTCCTTTTTCTTTTGCTCGTCGGTTATCTGCTCCAGCTGCTCTTTTTCAAAGGAGCTCAAGCAGAATTTGCAGTCCCAGCGCTGGGTTTCGCTGTTAAATTCCAGCGGTGCGCCGCAGTTGGGACATTGATAGACCACAGCCTCCATACCTTGTCCTCCTTTTTCTATCCTGCGCCTAGCTCAATTTTGCTCCGCACTCGGGACAAAACCGCGCTGTGCTGCCCGACCATCCGCACTGCGGACAAACTGAGCCGGACGGCTTAGGTTTTCCACATTCCATGCAGAATTTTCCGGTGTTGCGGGTCCCGCAGCTGCACACCCACGAGGACGGGTCCGCCTTGGGCTTTCCACATTCGGTGCAGAATTTACCGGTGTTGTGCGCTCGCAGCTGCACACCCAGCCATCCGCCTGCCGGTCTGTCTTTCGAGACTGCGCCTCCAGGTGCTGCTGTGCCTGGTTTGCACGGCTGGCTGCTGCCACAAAGCCTCCGCCCTGCTGCATACCCATGTTCATATTCATAAAGCCGACCGAGGCGCCCGCCCGATTGGAGCCGGCTGCTTCCATGCCGCGCGCTACTGCACCCTGCACATAGCCTTCGCGGATGGTCGGGTCGGAGAGCATCGCTCCCTGATTGCGCATATCAATCAGCTTTTGGACTGTTCATCATAGGAGATAGAATTGATGCCCACCGACTCGATAGACATTCCCCGCTTTTCCTTCCAGCTTTCGTCCAGCACCTCGCCCATATATTTTGCCAGTTCCATCGCTTTGGAGGTGACATGGGAGATGCGGATGTCATCCACCGACATCCGGTTGACTGCGGTCTGGAAGGCGGTCAGAAATTCCGCTACATACAGCTTCTGGATGTCCTCGATGGTGACCATATCCCGGTCGTGCGGGATTGCTTCGGCATAAAAGCGAATTGGGTCGGTGATACGGATGGAGAAATAGCCATTGGTGCGCAGGTAAAGCTCCGCATTGTAAAAGCTGTCAAAATAGTTGATGGGTGTCGGTGTACCAAAAGCAATTCCCTTGATCTCCTGAAGATTGATGAAATATGCCTTTTGCGAGCGGGACGGCACACCGCCAAAGCGCAGGCGATCAAAGCTTTCCTCCAACGCCTGGGAAAAACTGCCGGAAAAAGCCGAAGGAGTCGCCTGATTGTCCACCTTGTAGTAGCCCGACTCGGTGGTAAAATCGACAATCCTGCCGCCGTCCACCAGCAGCATACACTGGTTGACACCCACCTCGATGAGGGAACCGTCACTGATGTAGTCTGCGCTGCCCTTGGTGTTGGCGTTCCTGCGGTCCCTTCCGCGCACTGCAACGCCTGCCGACATCACCATTCGATCATCCATTTTCCTGCTCGAATATATTCCAGCCACTGATCGGCAAAACCGGAGCCAATCGAGCTGATTGCTGCTTTGATGATTCCCATACTGTTCCACCTTTCCCTGCCGCTGTACTGCAACGGCTCTTCGTTGTTGTTCTGCTGTTCAAGCACCCATGTACACCTGTTTACAGGTGGTTTCATTATATCACATCCTGTAGCTGCTTTCAATTTTTACATATTGCTATTTGGGAACAAATTCTCGCCAATATGTAGAAAAGTGAGTAAATTCTTTTACAAAACGACTATTGTAATTCGTAAGAATATCCCTTACAATAGTAATTAAGTTCTTAGAATTTTATCACCGAAAGGACTGATGAAGGGATGTCGATTTGGAATCCGTTTCAAAAGGACCGTGACCTGCAACAAATTGAACAGCTGTACTGCCAATATCGTGAGCCTTTGTGGCGGTATGCCTACAAGCTGCTGCACGACGAACATCTTGCACAGGACGTGGTACAGAGCGTTTTTATAAAGGCAATCGAAAAAAGCCAGCTGATTTCCTCCTTAGACTGTAACAAAGTCAAAGCATATTTCGTCATTATGGTAAGGAACCTCTCCTATACCCTCTACCGGCAGCAGAAACGCCATCCGGCGATTCCCTTTGAAGGGCTGGAAGAACTGTTTGCCGACACCGACGACGACCCGGAGCAGGCGCTCATCCGCCGCTGTGAGCAGGAGCAGGTCCACCGGGCGCTCGAGCAGCTGCACGAATCCTACCGCGATGTGCTGTCGATGAAATATCTGTACAATATGTCGGACGAAGAGATTGCATCGGTTCTAAATATCAAGTCCGCCAGTGTGCGTGTGGTGGTGCATCGGGCGCTCAAGTCACTGAAAAAGAACTACCATCTGAGAGAGGAGGGAGAAATCAAATGAAATCATCAGAACATCAACCGGAGCCGCTGCAAAACTCTCTGGATGACGACCTTCATTTGATCGACCAGCAGTTTGAACAGCTTCTTCTCCGGCAGCACGCTGTCGAGCACGTCCGCAAGCAGGCAGATGCCTTTTCCCGCCTGACCGGCTGCGAGGACCCTCTTTCCGGTGACACAGAAGGAGAAGACGAGGAAGACTCCTTCCCTTCTCCCGACTTTTCCGCTCTGGATCAGGCAATCTTTCAACAGCTCGACCAAACCCAAAAGAAGCGCAACCGTTCCCGATTTTTCGATACACCCAAAAACAGTTCGTGTCGCTGCCAGCTTTCTGGTGGTTGCTCTGGCAGGCTTTTCCGTTCTCTTCTTTTCGGTGGACGCTGTCAAGCTCAATGTCATCGACTTCATCGTCCGTTCCCACGAGGTTGCCACCGAATTTCACATCGAGGATATGCTGGGAAATGTTCCTGAACAGATTCCTGAGCTGAATGAATCGGACTTTATGGAGCCGACCTACATCCCTTCCGGCTTTGCCCAAAGCTCTGCCTACTTTATGACCGGTCACGGCTACATCGTCTATGAGCGTCCCGGCTGTGAGTATCTGCTCAACTACTCCTGCATGACCCTCAACACCTTTTTATCGCTGGATACCGAGGACTGCATTTCTGAGCAGCTTTCGGTCAACGGCAACAAAGCGTATCTTTACACCAAATTCCGCGGTCCTCTGGAAGGACACTGCTCCCTGATTTGGCACGACGGCAGATACATCTATCTGATTTCCGGTCCCGTCAACAAAAAAGGAGATTGTAAAGATGGCGGAAAGTATCGGATAAATTTCTGATTGCTGAAGTTTTCTTTTCCCTTCTTTCGTTCTATCATCATAAGACTTTGTATGTAAACTCTCATCACATCAGGAAAAGAGGTATCAATATGTCCAATCTGTTATTATTCGCATTGTTTTCCTTCTCTGTGTCGGTCAATGGTATCTTGCCAGACACTCCGATTCCCTTTTGTGCTATCTTCCTACCGGATTTTATCTGCTGATTGTCGGGATTGCTTCCATGCGGACGATAACAGACGATACCTTCTCGGTACGGGCTGCCGTGCTGCTGATTGGAGCTTTGGTGCTGCTGTTGGCAGTCAGTGCCATCGCCAAGCTGTTGCGTCGTCGGGATATGCCTGCCTCCAGACCTTCGGCTGATTCCGTCCGACCCGCCGCTTCATAACGATATTCCTCAAGACTTCTTTTATAAACCGAAAAAGAGCCATCGACCGATACGGTCGATGGCTCTTTTTCCTATGTTTACAGAGGCGGGAAACTAGCAGCCCATTTCCTCTCTTACTTCTTTGAAGCATTTTACGATGAAGTCGATGTCCTCTTTGGTATGGCTTGCGCAAACCTGAGTACGGATTCTTGCTTTGCCCTTTGGAACAACCGGGTAGGAGAATGCTACGACGTAAACGCCTTTGCTCTCATGCGCTCTGCAAACTGAGCAGCTTTTACCTCGTCATACATCATAACAGGTACGCATGGGTGGGTGCCGGGGATGATGTCGAAGCCTCTTTTACCAGCAGATCGCGGTAGTAAGCGGTGGTCTCTGCAAGATGGTCACGCAGCTCGGTGCTTTCCTCGAGCATATTGAACATCTCGATGCTTGCGCCTGCGATGGCTGGAGCCAGGGAGTTGGAGAAGAGGTATGGACGGCTTCTCTGTCTGAGCAGGTCGATGATTTCTTTACGACCGGAGGTGTAGCCGCCGGAAGCGCCGCCTAACGCCTTGCCCAGAGTGCCGGTGATGATGTCCACACGACCCTCTACGCCGCAGTGCTCTGCGGTACCACGACCATGTTTGCCTACGAAACCAACAGCATGGCTGTCGTCAACCATAACCAGCGCATTGTATTTGTCTGCCGGTCGCAAACGCCCTTCAGGTTGCAGATGATACCGTCCATGGAGAATACACCGTCGGTAGCAATCAGTTTGATTCTTGCGCCGGCTTCGTCAGCCTCTTTGAGTTTTGCCTCGAGGTCTGCCATGTCGTTGTTTTTGTAACGGAATCTCTTTGCTTTGCACAGACGAACACCGTCGATGATGGAAGCGTGGTTGAGCTCATCGCTGATAACTGCATCGTCAGCAGTCAGAATGGTCTCGAACAGACCGCCGTTTGCATCGAAGCAGGAGGAGTACAAGATGGTATCATCGGTGCCCAGGAAGCCGGAAATCTTCTTCTCGAGCTGTTTGTGAATATCCTGGGTGCCGCAGATGAAACGAACAGAAGCAACGCCGTAGCCTCTTTCATCATAGGTTCTCTTTGCAGCGTCAATCAGTCTCTGGTTGTCGCCCAGACCCAGGTAGTTGTTTGCACACATATTGATAACGGTTCTGCCGTCCTCCAGCTGAACCTTTGCGCTCTGTGGAGAAACGATTGGAACCTCACCTTTGAAAAGGCCTGCTGCTTTGATGTCTTCGACTTCTTTAGTGTAGATGCTCAAAATGTCGTTTTTACGTGCCATTTCTGAATCAACCCTTTCTGTTTATATTGGTGTATCGAATTAGCAATCCTGAGACTGTGCTTCGAGCTTATCGATGTCCTCCCAGTTGAGGATAACTTTACCGGACTGACCGGAAATCATAGCGTCAAAGCCCTTCTTGTAGTCTTTGATGTTCATTCTGTGAGTGATGATGCCGGAAATATCCAGACCAGCCTCCAGCATGGTGGTCATCTTGTACCAGGTATCCCAAACCTTACGTCCGTAGATACCGCGGATGTTCAGACCGTTCCAGATGATGGTCTCCCAGTTGACGCCAACGCCCGGTTTCTGGATACCCAGCAGAGCGATGTTACCGCCGTGTTTCATGTTGGCAATCATGTCGTTAAGAGCAGGAGCTGCACCGGACATCTCCAGACCAACGTCGAAGCCTTCCTTCATACCAAGTTCTGCCATAACGTCAGGCAGTTTTTCTTTGGTCAGGTTGACGGTTCTGGTTGCGCCGAGCTTCTTTGCCAACTCCAGACGGTATTCGTTCAGGTCGGTGATAACAACGTGTCTTGCGCCGGAGAATTTTGCGATAGCAGCTGCCATGATACCGATTGGACCTGCACCGGTAATCAGAACATCCTCACCGAGCATATCGTAGGACAGAGCAGTGTGGGTAGCATTGCCGAATGGATCGAAAATTGCATACATCTCTTCTGGGATGTTCGGGTTGGTTGGCCATACGTTGGAAGCAGGGATAACCAGGTACTCTGCAAAGCAGCCGTCACGGTTTACACCAACGCCCTTTGCGTTCTGGCAGTTTTCCTTGTGACCTTCCAGGCAGTTACGGCAGGTACCGCAGGTGATGTGACCCTCACCGGATACGATGTCGCCAACCTTGAAGTCCTGAACGCCGGAGCCAACTTCTACGATTTCACCAACATATTCGTGACCAGCGGTCTGACCAACAGCGATGGTGTGCTGTGCCCATTCGTTCCACTGGTAGATGTGAACGTCGGTACCGCAGATTGCGGTTTTATGGATTTTGATCTTGACGTCATTGGTGCCAACCTCTGGAATTTCGACCCGTTTGAGGGCAAGTCCAGGAGCCGCTTTTTTTCTTTTACAAGAGCCCACATTTTGTTGTCGTTCATTGTAATCTCCCTTTCTATATTTCTCTTCTTGTCTTCTTGATTCCTTCTCCCGTTTTCTTTTTGTACTGCGGAAAAAGGATATATGTCTTTCTCTAGCGCACACTCTTATTGTTTGTGCTTGTTTCAGATACATAATAGCATTATTCAAAATGCTTTTCAAGCGATTTTGATGAAGGTTTTTGATTTGACTCGTTTTTGTAAAATCCTCACCATTTTTATTGTTTATTCTTATTCAATACTACAAAATCCACCTCGGTGTAGACCAGCCTGCCGTTTACCCGCTCCGATTTCATCAGACTCACCCGTTCCACCGGCATCTGCACCGACGGCAGGTTTTTCGAGAAAGTTTTTAGCTCAAATCCCTCTTCCAGCAGCACTTCCCTACCCAAGGTCAGGTGTGCGGCAAAGGGACGGTCCTCCAGTTTAAAGCCCTCCTGCTCCAACGTTTGCCGAACCTGCTGCGCCAGAGCCTCCAGCTGTGCATTTTTAGCAACTCCTGCCCACAGGATGTCCCCTGTGCTGCGGCGAAATCTGCCGATTCCTGCGGTAGAGATAACAAATGGCTCTGCCTGCACCCGGTGCAGCGCACGTTTTGCCTGTGCCACTTTACCGGTTTCTCCAATAAAACTTAAAGTCAAATGAAGGTTTTCCCGGTGGCTGAAGCGACCTTCCTGTGTATGCGGTCGAACTGAGTCGATGAATTGAATCAGTGCATCCTTCACTCGGTCTTCCAACTGAAGAGCAACAAACAATCGCATCGGCATCCCCTCCTCCATCTCTTCTTAATGTTAGTATACCGCCTTTACTAAGCAGGAGCAAGTATCCTTTTGCTTTTTTAGTGACTCTGCCCATACTAATTCATATTTTATTTACAAAGGCTTGACAACAATTCGTCTCTATGCTACCCTAATGGTAATTCACAGTTTAACTTTGTCGGGTGCGGGAAAAGAAGCTTATGAGAACCTCTTTTCCTGAGAATAGGGAAGTCGGGAGATGCCCGCGCAGTCACCACTGCTGTACCGGAACAGAATAGGAAATTTTTCCACTGCCTCCCCAAGGGCGGGAAGGAATCCTGTTTGCTTAAAGCCGAAGCCAGAAGACCTGCCCTGCAAAGTGGTTGCTCCTGCTATGGTTGATGGCTGGCGCAAAAATTGGGAATCCGGTGGTTTTCCCTGTTTTATTGCGCCTTTCGGAAATTTCTGTTCCGAAAGGTTTTTTTTTGAAACAGGAAAACTGCCGACAGATTAAATTTGTGAACTGCGGCTCCCCCTGCCGCGGTTCTGCCCTTACAAAAAGGGGCGGAAAGGACGGTTATCCGCTATGAAGAAAACCGAAAAAGACTGTTTGCCTTTAGCATCGCCGCTGCCATGCTGTTTGTCATGCCCAGCAGCGCCAGCGCTATGCACATCATGGAAGGCTACCTGCCCATGGGTCACGCCATTGCCTGGGGTGCGTTGTGTCTACCATTTTTGGTCGCAGGCTTTATCTCCATCAAAAGACCATCTCCCAGCACCGCAAAGCACTGCTGATTTTGGCGATGGCAGGCGCTTATGCCTTTGTTCTGTCTGCTTTAAAGATTCCCAGTGTCACCGGCTCCAGCTCCCATCCTACCGGCACCGGTCTGGGTGCTATCCTGTTTGGACCTTCTGCCATGAGCGTCATCGGCATCATTGTTCTGCTCTTCCAGGCGCTGCTGCTGGCACACGGCGGTCTGACCACTTTGGGCGCCAACACCTTCTCGATGGCGATTGCCGGTCCTTTCCTCAGCTATGGCATCTACCGCCTTGGCAGAAAGCTGAAAATCAATAAATCGGTCTGTGTCTTCCTTGCAACCTGTCTGGGCGACCTGTTCACCTACTGTGTCACCAGCGTGCAGCTTGGTTTTGCACATCCGGCTGCCGAAGGCGGCGTAATGGCTTCCATCACCACCTTCATGGGCATCTTTGCTGTTACCCAAATCCCACTGGCTATCGTCGAAGGTCTGCTGTCGGTCGTTGTTATCCTTGCGCTGGAGTCCTATGCTTCCAGTGAGCTGGGCGAACTTGCCTATTCCCAGTATTAAGCAACCACATAATATAAGGGAGGAAGATTCCATGACAAAATCTGTTAAAATCACCATTGCAGTTCTGCTGCTTTTATGTGTCATCATTGCGGTATTCCCGCTGATGAGTATTAAAGATTCCGAGTTTGGCGGCGCGGACGGCGCTGCGGAAGAAGCCATCAGCGAAATCGACCCCGGCTATGAGCCATGGGCAGAAAGCATCCTCGAACCACCAGGCGGCGAAACCGAAAGCCTGCTGTTCTGCTTGCAGGCAGCGCTCGGCTCCGGTGTTCTGTTCTTCGGCTTTGGTTATCTGGTTGCCAGAAAGAAATATAAAAAGGATTAGTTCCGCTTCATTCGGGCGAAGGGAGACCTCACCTTTAAAAAGGCAGGTCCTCTTCGCCCCTTTTCCGTTTGTTTTGAGCGCCCTGCTCCCCCTTTCAGAAAGGAAATCACCTCTATGATCCTGTTTGACAAGCTCTCCTACTCTTCACCGGTGCGGCAAACCAGCCCTGCTCTCAAATCTCTGTTCGCAGTCGGTTCTTTGGTCATCTGTGTCAGCTTCCGTCAGGTCAGCGTCTGTGTGTTGGTCCTGTGCTGCATGGTAGCCTGTACCTTACAATTTGCCAATGTCACACCCCGCCGCTACCTGCGCTTTTTGCTGGGACCGCTGGTGTTTCTTGCCCTCAGCTCGGTCGCTGTCCTCTTTTTGTCTCCTCCTCTCCACAGGAACTGTTTTCCTTCCGGCTGTTTTCCCGTTATATTGGTATCAGCCGCCTTTCCTTTTCCAACTGGTACTCGCTGATGGCGGTGGCATTTTCCGGTGTCTCCTGTCTGTATTTTCTCATCCTGACCACGCCGGTCACCGACCTGCTGGCTGTGCTGCGGCGGCTGCACTGCCCGTGGCTGCTGCTGGAATTGATGCTTTTGATTTACCGCGCCATCTTTGTGCTGCTGGACATTGCAAGCGCCATCCAGACTGCGCAAAATTGCCGACTGGGCAATCGCACCTTCCGCTCCAAGCTCAGCTGTATGGGACAGATGCTCTCGGTCCTGTTGGTACGCTCGCTCAAAAAGTCCTCGCTATTGTATGATGCGATGGAAAGCCGGCTGTACGACGGCAAAATCCAGGTGCTGGAAGAAACTCAACCAGCACAACCTCTGGCTTGGGCTGCCTGCTGCGGCTGGCTTATCCTTTGCACCGTTCTGTGTATTCTGTTGCCATAAACCGAAGGAGGACTGTTTGATGAACGATATTCTCATGCAGGTGCGCGACCTGTCCTACCGCTATGAAGACCAGACCCTTGCCCTCGACAAGGTCAATCTGGATATTCGGCGCCATGAGCGCCTTGCCATCATGGGCAGCAACGGCTCGGGTAAATCCACTCTCTTTCTCAACCTCAACGGTGTTTACAAACCCACCTCCGGGCAAATCCTGTACGAAGGCAAGCCTCTCGACTACTCCCGCAAGGGTCTGTTGCAGCTACGCCGCAACGTCGGCATCGTCTTTCAGGACCCGGACAATCAGCTGTTTTGTGCCAGCGTTGCCGGAGAAATTTCCTTTGGTCTGTACAACCTCGGTCTGGAGGAGGAAGAAATCCGCACACGGGTGGACCAGGTATGCGACCGCCTTTCTATCACCCCTTTCCGTACAAAGCCGACCCACTTTTTGAGCGGTGGGCAAAAAAAACGGGTATCCATCGCAGACATTCTGGTGATGGGACCGCAGCTGCTTATTTTGGACGAACCGTTCAGCGCACTGGACCCAAAGCACGCACGGATGATCGACGATATTCTGGAACAACTGGCACAGGAGGGCATCACCGTCGTCATTGCCACCCACAACACCGACCACGCCTACCGCTGGGCGGACCGCGTTGTCCTGCTCAACAATGCGCATATTCTTGCACAAGGCTCTCCCGAGCAGATTTTCTCCGACCACGAGCTTCTCTCCCAAGCCAATCTGGAAGCGCCGCAGATGCTGCGGGTTCGCGATGTGTTAGCGAATCAGGGTATGCTCCCTTCCGATTGTTTTCCCAAAACGCCTGAACAGCTGGCAGAACTTCTGGCTCGGAAGAGATAAAGAGATAAATTCTCTCTTGTATTTTATCGCTTTTCTTTTTATAATGAGAAAAAGAACATTTTAATCAAGCGACGGGAGGAGATTTTTTGATGAAAGGCTTTTCAATCACCGGACTGATTCTCGGCATCATTGCAGCCGCAGCAGGAGCTGCTGCCATCGTGATGAGCGCCATCGGTCTTGCAAAATCCAGACCGCGTGAGTTTTAGCAGAAAAACCGCCAGCAAAAGGGTCCTTCTTCGAGGACCCTTTTTTCTATTCTGCCCTACTGACCAGAGTCTTTGCAAATGTTACGGTTTCCAGTACAAAAGCTGCTTGATTTTTGGCATCTGAAGCCAACGGGTTTCCTTTGAAAAGCATCATAGAATGCTGTATAATAAATAGCTGGATTGATTTTTCATGTAAACATAAATTTTTGAAAGCGAGGCGTGGAAGTTATGCAAAAAATTGATTTGACAACGAAAAATATCTTCACACACAATCGGAACACATCCGCCAGCGCATCTCTGAGTTTGGCGGCAAGCTGTATCTGGAGTTTGGCGGGAAGCTGTACGATGATTACCACGCCTCCCGTGTTCTTCCGGGTTTTCAGCCGGACAGCAACTGCGGATGCTCCTCCAGCTCAAAGAGCAGGTGGAGGTGGTGGTGGTCATCAACGCTGCCGATATTGAAAAAAATAAAACCGCGGCGACCTAGGTATCACCTATGATGTCGACGTTTTGCGCCTGATCGACATCTTCCGCAGCTTTGGTCTGTATGTCAGCAGCGTTGTGATGACCCGCTTCCGGGTCAGTCGGTCGCTGTTGCCTTTCAGGAGCGGTTGGAAGCGCTGGGCGTCAAGGTCTACCGCCATTACCCCATAGATGGCTACCCGTCCAATATTTCCCACATTGTCAGCGACGAGGGATATGGAAAGAACGAATATATTGAAACCACTCGCGGCTTGGTGGTGGTCACCGCTCCCGGTCCCGGCAGCGGCAAAATGGCAACCTGCCTGTCCCAGCTGTACCACGAACACAAGCGTGGCATCCGCGCAGGCTATGCAAAATTTGAAACCTTCCCGGTGTGGAACCTGCCGCTGAACCATCCGGTCAACTTAGCGTATGAGGCAGCTACCGCCGACCTCAATGACGTCAACATGATTGACCCATTCCATCTGGAGGCTTACGGCACCACCACCGTCAACTATAACCGCGACGTGGAGATTTTTCCGGTACTGCGCGCCATGTTCGAGCAGATTGTCGGTGAATGTCCATACAAATCTCCGACCGATATGGGTGTTAATATGGCTGGCTCCTGCATCTTCGACGACGAGGCAGTATGCGAAGCCTCCCGTCAGGAGATTGTCCGCCGCTACTATTCTGCTTTGTGCGGTCAAAGACAGGGCACCATCAGCGAGGACACCGTCTTCAAGCTGGAGCTGCTGATGAAAAAGCGGGCGTATCCATCCACGACCGCAAGGTGGTTTCTCCTGCCCTGCAAAAGGCAGCGCTGACCGGCGCTCCTGCCGCTGCGATGGAGCTTCCTGACGGAACCATTGTCACTGGACGCACCTCTGACCTGCTGGGTGCAGCCTCTGCCCTGCTGCTCAACGCCCTCAAAGTACTGGGCGGCATCAGCGACGACATCCGCCTGATCTCTCCTGTCATCATTGAGCCAATCCAGCACCTGAAGGTGGACCATCTGGGCAATCGCAACCCGCGCCTGCACACCGACGAAGTGCTCATCGCCCTGTCCATCTGTGCAGCGACCAACCCGACCGCCGAGCTTGCGATGGAACAGCTGTACAACCTGCGCGGCTGTGAGGTTCATTCCTCGGTCATTCTCTCCCCTGTGGATGAAAAGGTCTTCCGCCGCTTAGGTATCAACATCACCTGTGAACCGATGTACGAAAATAAATAAAATCGAAAAAGGAGCGACCGGCTTTCGGTCGCTTTTTTGCGCTCAATCTATCCCATTTGTAATTTTTATTTATTTTATAACTATTTATCCCATCAATCCAAAGCTATCAAAAAAGCAGTCCGCAAAACGGACTGCTTTTTGTACAGATTTTTCCGATTATGCTGCCTTTGCTTTGGCTGCCTTCTTTTCCTGCCACAGGGTCCACAGGGAGCCGGAGAGGAAAACAGAAGAGTACAGACCGGAAATGACACCGACCATCATCGGTACGGCAAAGGTCAAAATCGAGCTGACATTCATCAGCACCGCTACCACACAGATACACAGGAGTGCCATAGCGGTGGTCAGCGAGGTTGTTGACCGTTCTGCGCATACACTGGTTGATGCTCATGTTGACCAGCTCACCCAGCGGCATCTTATCGCCCTGGGTGCGTTTGTTTCTCTCGAATTCGGTCGTAGATAACGATGGTATCATTGATCGAGTAACCGAGGATGGTCAGCACAACCGCGATAAAGTTATCGTTGATTGGGAAGCCCAGCAGAACAAAGATACCAAAGGAAATCAAAATATCGTGCAGAAGTGCAATCACTGCCACGATGCCTGCCGAAGCGCCGCCAATTTTTCTAAAGCGGAAGCCGATATACACAACCATAATGACCGATGCAAAGATAACGGCTACAATACATTTTTAAAGAACTCTCTGCCCAGCACCGGGTCAACGTTGTTGACGTCTTCTGCGGTAATGCTGTTATCAGGATAAGTTTCCTGCAAGGTTTTGAGCAGCTCGGTCTGGCTTTCGGTGGTCAGACCACTCGACTGGGTCAGGCTGACAACAAGGTTTGTCTGACCGGTAGCGCTGTTTTCCTGCTGCTGAACGGTAGCAGCTTGTCCCAGCGTCTGTTCCACCGTCTTTTCAAAGCCGGCAGGGTCCACCTCTCCGGTGTAGGAATAGGTCGCAATCGAACCGCCTTTAAACTCAATATCCAAAGTCGGTCCCACAAAGATGGTGACCAGCAGGACCAGAGCCATGGCAACAATCGAGATGGTGAAAAAGATTTTTCTCTTTCCAATGATGTTCAGATTCATTATTTTTCACCTCCGTAAAGCCATGCTTTTCGAAATGGTTTAAATCCTGCCAGCGAACGCAGCATCAGTCTGGAGCACAGAACGCCCATGACAAAGTTGAGGATGATGCTGACCAACAGGGTATAACCGAAGGAGTAGATGGAGCCTGCGGTCGCAGTTCCCAGACCCAGCCAGGAGAAGAGGAAGTTGAACGGAATCGCAAAGATACCATCGCTTGGACCAAAGACGCCCATCAGAATGACGGCAACAAAGACAACGGTGATGTTACTGTCAAAGATTGCAGAAAAGGCATTTTTGAAGCCGGTCTGAATCGCGCTGTCGATTCCTTTTCCGGTGCGGATTTCCTCGCGGATGCTCTGCGGAGATGATGTTGGCATCCACACCGAAGCCCAGACCGAGGATGATACCTGCGATACCCGGGACGGTGAGGGTAAAGGATGGGAACACGTTAAAGAATCCGGTGATTGCTGCAATGGTGCCTGCCAGCTGACCTACCAGTGCGATGGTTGCCACAAAGCCCGGCAGACGGTAGTACAGAATCATAAACAGTGCAATGATGACGAACGCTGCAATTCCTGCCTTGAGCATGGCATCCTTGCACCCAACCCCAAGGTCGGGGAGATGGCATTGTAGTTTTTGGTGACCAATTCAAACGGAAGCGCACCGGCATTGATCTGGTTTGCCAGCTGAACGGCTGTTTCCGAGGTAAAGTCGCCGCTGATGACACACTTGCCGTCGGCGATGGCTTCGTTAACAACCGGTGCGGAAATCATCTCATCATCCATAAAGATGGAGATGCGTTTTCCTACCTGCTCCTGGGTCGCCTGCTTCCACTTTTCTTTTGCTTCTTCTTTAAATTCCAGGGTAACTACCGGCATCGGGGTGCCATTTTCACTCTGCTGATACATCGCAAATTCTGCCTTCTGCACGTCAGCACCGGTCAACACCGGATCTCCTGCCTGCGCACTGAGTCCACCGGTAAGACCATCAATCGGGGTGTCTTTGTAAAAACGCAGCTGCGCCGTTTTGCCCAGTTCCTCGATTGCCTGCTCGGGGTTAAAGTTCTGCTCGTCCGATTTCCATGGGAAACGAACAATGATGCGGTCATTATCGTTGTCGGTATAGACTTCGCTGTCGGTGATGTTCTGGTTGAGCAGTCTGGTTTTGATAACTGCCTCTGCTGCGGAAAGCTCATCATCGGTCGCATCCACGCCGTCCGGCGGGCTGAACGTGACGTCCACACCGCCGCGAATATCAATTCCCCAGCGGATGTCCTGTGCTCCCTTGATGTAGGTGCGGTCGATGTCGCCATACTTTGAGCTGACGCCAAAGAACGCTGCATAGGTCAGGAGCGCCAGCATCGCCACAACGACGAAAAAGACCGGCTTGCCAACTCTTTTCATCTGCAATCCTCCAATTCTGTTTTGGGACCGGCTGTCGTCTTGCGAAAGCCGGTCCGGTTTTTGCCATTTTCAGGCACTCATACCGCTTATTATAGTGCAAAATCCCTAAAAAGTCAATCTGACTTTGGACCCGCCTCCAACCAAAACCATCTGTATTATTTTTATATCCCCCATCGAAATATTCTATTGCTCACTAAGCAATAAGGACTGCTGTCCTACAGACAGCAGTCCTTATTTTTCATAAAGTTGAGTTTATACGTTCAGCTCTGCGTGTTCACCCAGAATATCCTTGTTGGCTTCCAGAACCGGGTTGACACATTCGTTGAGGAACTCGGTGACCTGAGAAGGAGCACGTCCGGTAAAGTTTGCCGGATCGAGGATTGCGACGATTTCTTCCTTCTTCAGGTTGAACAGCGGGTCTGCCACAATGCGGTCGATCAGGTCGTTTTCGCCGCCTTCTTCCTTGACCACCCTTGCAGCCGCCTGGGAGTGTACACGCAGCTGTTCATGCAGTACCTGACGGTCTCCGCCTTTTTAACAGCGGACATCATGATGTTTTCGGTTGCCATGAACGGCAGCTCACGCATCACTCGCTGATGGATGATCTTTGGATAAACCACCAGACCGTCGCAGATGTTCAGCATGATGTTGAGGATAGAGTCTACGCCCAAGAATGCCTCGGCTACCGAGATCCGTTTGTTTGCCGAGTCGTCCAGCGTTCTTTCAAACCACTGGGTCGCTGCGGTGATTGCCGGATTGAGGGCATCTGCCATGACATATCTTGCCAGAGAGGTGATTCGTTCGCTTCTCATCGGGTTGCGCTTGTATGGCATTGCGGAGGAACCAATCTGATTCTTTTCGAATGGTTCTTCCATCTCTTTAAAGTTTTGCAGCAGACGCATATCGTTGGAGAATTTGCTGGCAGATTGTGCCACTGCGCTCAGGTTGGAAAGGACATAATAGTCCATCTTGCGGGAGTAGGTCTGACCGGAAACCGGTACACAGCTTTCAAAGCCCATCTCCTGTGCAATCATCTGCTCTGCCTTTTTGCACTTTTCTTCGTCGCCATTAAACAGCTCCATAAAGCTTGCCTGTGTGCCGGTGGTTCCTTTGGAGCCCAGCAGCTTGAGCGATTTGATTCTGGCTTCGATTTCCTGCTCGTCCATCAGCAGCTCGTTAATCCACAAGGTAGCACGCTTACCAACGGTGGTCAGCTGTGCCGGCTGCAGGTGGGTGTAAGCCAGACAAGGCATATCCTTGTACTGCTGGGCAAATTTTGCCAGCATGGCGATGACATTGAGCAGCTTTCTGCGCACGATTTCCAGACCCTCGCGCATAATGATGACGTCGGTGTTATCTCCAACATAGCAACTGGTTGCACCCAGATGGATGATTCCTTTTGCATTTGGACACTCGCAGCCATAGGCGTACACATGGCTCATCACATCGTGACGAACCAGTTTCTCACGCTCACGGGCAATTTCATAGTTAATCTTGTCCTTGTTGGCTTCCAGCTCTGCAATCTGCTCGTCGGTGATGTTGATGCCCAGTGCTTTTTCTGCCTTGGCAAGGGCAATCCAAAGCTTTCTCCAGGTTTTGAATTTGTTGTCCTGAGAAAATACATACTGCATCTCCTCGCTTGCGTAGCGGGAAGAGAAGGGACTTTCATACGCATTTGTGCTCATTTAACATTCCTCCATCTTTCTCTTTACAAATCAGGAAACTCTCCTGTTATTTCCTTTTAGTTTAACAACCCTGCTGTAAATTGTCAATTCATTTCTCCCATAAAACGACCGTTCCTGTCAAAAAGCTCCTTCCCTTCTCTGAAAAAGGGGTTTGCTAGCCTATTTTGAAAAAAAGTTGTCCAAAGCTACTTTTTTTTCTTGACCAAGAGCTTGTAATATGATAATCTATCTTCAGGCAATAAAGTTAGCAGTTGCTAATTAACAGAATCCATCGAGAGGAGGCTCCTCAAATGCCTGCTACAATTATCATTATCGCTGTATTGCTGGTCCTGGTGGTATTGGCAGTCAGAAGTATTCTCAAAGCTCGCCCCGCGGCGGATGTTCGGGAAGCTGCGGCGGCTGTTCCGGTTGTTGCTCCGGCGGTTGCGCTTCCAACCATCCTCATTCCGACCGTTCTTAAACAGCATACCTACTTCACTTTTTTAGATAACCCATTTTTTATTCCTTCTTCTTAAAAGCAACCTCCCCGCACTGGACAGCGGGGAGGTTGCTTTTTACCGTATTTTATCATTTTTATTTTAATTTTAGGGCACACAGCGATTCGGTCAGACGAACTCCCGTCCAGCTTGCCAGCAATCCTAACAGCGCTCCGCACAAAACGTCGGTCGGAAAATGCACATACAGGTACAAGCGGGAAAAGCCCATCAGCACCGCTAAACCCATCATCACATTCGACCAGCCGCCGAACATCTGACGATAGTGCCAGAAGACCCCTGCACAGGCAAAAGCTGCCATCGTATGACCGGAAGGGAAGGAATAGTCCGCCAAAGGTTTAATCAGCAGCTGGAAGCCCTCCACCAAATCATAAGGTCGGATACGTCCCACCAGAGGCTTCAGAAACAGGTTGCCCGCCAGCAGGCACAGCAGCAGCGAAATCCCAACTGCCATTCCTCTCTTCTCCATCGCCTGGTACACAACAGACCAATTGTCAGCAGCGCAAACAGAAAGCCTCCGTTGCCCAGCGCCGTAATCATTGGCATCAGGATGTCCAGCGTCTTTCCTCTTAAATGTTTTTGCAGCCAATTCAGAATCAAAAAATCCATCTTCTGAATGATCTCCATTTTTGTTTCCTCTTTTCGTGGTCTGCCCGTGCAGACATTTTTTGACAGGTTTCCCTGTTTCCCGTACATTCGATGATACACATTTTTTTGTCTCTCTGCAAGCCCCTGTACGCTATTGGACCGTTTGTTTACAAATCTTTCGCTTTTAAAAAGGTTTGTGCTATACTGAAAAATAAAAAAGAAGGTGAATTTCATGTCGCAGATTGCCAGCGTTTCCCTTTCGGTGCGGGAGTTAGTCGAATTCATCCTTGCCAGCGGCAGCATTGACAACCGCGGCGGAAGTGACCTGTACCAGCGCGCCAACGAAGGAGCGCGGCTCCACCGCAAGCTGCAAAAACGGTCCCGCAGCCAATACGGAGAAATCTATCAGCCCGAGGTGACCCTGTCCGATGAGCGGGAGGTCGATGGGGTGGTTTTTTCATATCTATGGCAGAGCCGATGCCATCCTCGATGACCCGGAGGGTCCTATTATTGAGGAAATCAAAACCACCGAGCTTTCCTTGACCCTGTTGAGCGATCAACCGGAGCACAGCGGATACAACCCGCTGCACTGGGCACAGGCAACCTGCTATGCCTTCATCTTGGCACAGCAAAGGCAGCTGCCCGAGGTGCGGGTGCGCTTAATCTACTGCCAGTTGGAAACCGAGGAAACCATCTCCTTCACCCACCGACTTTCCTTTGAACAGCTGTCGCAGTTTTATCTGGACCTGCTTGCCCGTTACCACCGCTGGGCTATGATGCGCTTTGACTGGGAGCAGCTGCGCAACCGATGTGCTAAACAGCTTGCCTTCCCTTTTTCGGAATACCGAGCCGGTCAACGGCAGATGGCAGCGGTCATCTACCGCGCTGCCGAAAACGGCTCCCGTATCCTCTGTCAAGCTCCCACCGGCATCGGCAAAACCATCTCTTCCCTCTTTCCGTCCATCAAGGCGCTGGGCGAAGGCAAGCTCTCCCACATTTTCTATCTGACCGCAAAAATTCCACCCGTCTGGCAGCAGAAGAAGCCTTTGCGCGGATGCAGGAAAAGGACTGCGGCTGCGCAGGGTGAGCCTGACCGCCAAGGACCGCATCTGCTTTCTGCCCGAGCGGCTGTGCAACCCCGACGACTGTCCCTATGCCAAAGGCTACTACGACCGGGTGCAGGACGTGCTGTTTGAGATGCTCAAGCAGGAGGATGCCTTCACCCGATCGGTCATCGAACGCTGGGCAAAAACAGCGGCAGCTGTGTCCCTTCGAGCTGGGACTGGACCTGTCGCTCTGGTGCGACGCTGTCATCTGCGATTACAACTACCTGTTCGACCCCATCGTCTACCTGCGCAGATTTTTTGACCGCAGGGACCGCTATGCCTTCTTAATCGACGAAGCGCACAACCTGGTGGACCGCGCACGCGGGATGTATTCGGCAGCGCTGAGAAAATCCGATTTCCTTGCCTGCAAAAAGCTGGCGGATGAGGTGTCCAAGCCGCTTTCCAAAGCGCTGATGGCAGTCAACCGACAGATGCTTTCGCTGCGAAAACAGATTGCACAGGACACCCAACAGGAGCAGGAGCATTTTATGACAGCGCACACCCTGCCTGAGCCGTTGCTGCAAAGCCTCCGCCACCTGTTCACCGTCTATTCCACCACCCTTGAGCAAAACCGCCGTCTGCCCTTGCAGCCCAGTCTCTTTTCCTCCGCGCACTCCTTAGCGCCCGAGTTGATGCAGCTGTACTTCGATTTGCGCTTTTTCCTGCGCATCGCAGACCTGTTCGACGAACGCTTCTGCTTTTTGCAGCCGCCTCTGGCTCCCAGTTGACCGTCAAACTGCTCTGTCTGGATCCTGCGCAGATGGTGGACGAGCGGCTGAAGCTGGGTCGGTGTACCGCCCTGTTCTCTGCCACCCTTTCGCCGCCCTCCTACTACAAGGCGGTGTTGGGCTGCGACTCCGACGAGCAGACCCACTCCTACGCGCTGCCCTCTCCCTTTGTTCAGGAAAAACTGTGCCTGCTGGTCTGTAACCAAATCAACACCCGCTGGGCGATGCGGGAGCAGAGTCTGGAACCGATTGCCCGACTGCTGTTCGAGATGGTCAGTGCCAAAGCAGGCAACTACATCGCCTACTTCCCTCCTATCAGTATCTGCAAAAGGAGGCAGAAGTATTTTTCCCAACTTTATCCACAGCTGCCGCTGGTCCTGCAATCGCCGCAGGAGGACGATTTTCTTGCGCAGTTTGACCAGCCGCACCCCGAACGCTCGCTGCTGGGCTTTGCTGTACTGGGCGGTGTCTACTCCGAAGGGGTGGATTTGCAGGGAGAAAAGCTGCTAGGCTGCGCTATCATCGGCACCGGTCTGCCCAAGGTCGGCGCACAGCAGGAGATTTTGCGGGAATATTTCCAGCAGAAAAACAACTCCGGCTACGATTTTGCCTACCGCTTTCCCGGCATGAACAAGGTCCTTCAGGCGGCAGGCAGGGTCATCCGCAGCCCGCAGGACCGCGGCGTTGTCCTGCTGTTGGACGACCGCTTCACAACCGCTGCCTACCGACGGCTGTTCCCTGCCCACTGGAGCCACGCACGCAGCCTTTCGGACAGCGAACAGCTTCGGCAAACGCTCTGTACCTTCTGGGAGAGCCAAGCGGATAACAACGGTTGAATTATTCATAGATAATAATTGCATCGTTCATAAATAAAGAGTATTCTTTGTGTAATTGGAGGAAAATTTTTTATGAAAAAACAGATGACGGGCATCGCTTTCCTTCTTTTGGCATCCTGCTCTGTTGTGCCGAAGAAGGGCTAAACCAAATCATCCGACGCAGCTTTTCTGACTTTCCCTTCTCTCTTATCGGGCTGCTGATTGGCTGCATCGGACTGTTCTTTGCCGTCAAAGGTACACAGGAACGCTAACCTTCGGAATAAAAGAGGTTGTGGGTTTTCTTTGCCTCCATAGATTTTTACGAAAATCCGCAGCGGAAAGGTGTCTGATGATTTGAAAACCTTCTGGGTGAACAACAAAGAAAAAATATTAACCCTTCTCATTTGTGGAGCTGTTTTCACCGGCGCACTGTCACTTGTCGCTCTCATCAGTGGCGCTGTTATGAAATTATTTGGCTTTCAATATAAATCGGTGGGCAGCGTTATCTTATTTTTTTATCATCGCCACTGTCCTTTCCTTCCCCTGCAACCTTATTTCCACCGCACTGCCAAAGGCTTTATACACACTGAAAAAATCAGCCGGCAAACGGCACAGATGCTCTATCTGATTTTGGATACAGCATCTACCGGCTTGGGATTAAAATTTGTGGACGATTGTATGTCCTCTGTTTCGGCTACAACGCTCTCCATTGTGATAATCTCCTTTTTGCTGGCAGTTTTGGGAAAAGATGATTTTAAAAAGCCGACAGACGAAAACTAAATACAGTTTTACGTATGAGAAAAGAATTTGAAATCGCCGGCTGAAGCTTTGGCGGCGGTATCCGGGAACGCCTGCTCAATCACAGCCACATTCCTCTGTTACCACAGGAGTGAGCAGGTCTATCAAGAAGAAAAAGGTGAGAAGTATGCGATGTATATGTGCATCCATGGGATTTATAAACGAAAATATCACACACAATAAGAATACCATTATCAGGACTATTCAGAAATATTCCTGTGTTGCTGATATTATTATCTTTGGAGAGGCTTTTCTACAAGGATTTTACGGTCCAACCTTCGATGTTGAACACGATAAACAGTTAGCAATCACACAGGATAGTAATATCATTGATGAAATTTGTTGTGTAGCAAAAGAATATGCAACAGCAGTCTCCTTTGGATTTATCGAAAAAGAAAACGGATTTTTTACAGCTCTCAAATCACAGTTGATGCAAACGGAAAGGTTATTGATCTCTTCCGTCGAGTTTCCCCGGTTGGAAAGAACTATTTGCTGATGACCATTACCGTGAAGGAAGCGGGTTTCATACATTTTTCTTTCAAGGGAAAAAAATCTCCATTGGATTATGTGGGGATTTATGGTTCGATGAAAACATTCTTGAGGTAAAACATCTATCCCCGGACATCGTATTCTGGCCTGTGTATACTGATTTTAATTGCAATGACTGGAACGAACGTATAAAGTATGAGTATGCTGAGCAAGCCAAAAAATTCTGTGAAAAAGTGTTATATGTAAACTCACTTTGCAAAGATAAGGACGAAGAAAATATTGCAAAGGGCGGTTCTGCATTATTTATCAACGGGCATATTATAAAAGAAATTGCTGCCGGAAAAGAGGACGTACTTTTGGTTGAAATTTAAATTTCAGCTCTTAGGAGGAAACAAAGATGATCCGAGATTGTATGTACATTGAACTGAAAACGGGATATTCCGATGATGGTCCGGCATGGATTGGATATGTCAAAACATCCAAAACCAGAAAAACCATCTACTTTAACGACCACGCCTTTCAAAAAAGCATCGGCAGTTATTCCAACTACATCGACATCGAAAACGGCGATGAATACTGGATTTCCGGTTTAAAAAAGGGTGAAAGCAATCGCCACTGGGCAGGTCATGGAAAAATCAAAATCGACCGACGGGTCGTTGCAGAATACCTTGTGCTGATTGGAGAAAAGGAGCTGCCGCAAAATCTATTTGAGGTGGTCGAAATCGAAGACCGCTTCCCGGTCGAGCGAATCCATCGTCTGCTGAATGAACGCGGAGAGGACCGCAGTCCCGCAGAAGAGGATGAAACAAATTAGGACTATCCTTCTGCCGTTTAACAACCACAATAATCTGCAAATACAAAAGCGACCGCCCTGCGACTGTTTGTCGCAGGGCGGTCGTCTTTATGCTGTGCCCGACAGAGGATTAGAATTCTGCCGAACCGGTGGTTCTTGGGAATGGCAGTACGTCACGGATGTTGCCCACCCCGGTGATGTACATAATCCGGCGCTCACAGCCCAGACCATAGCCGATGCTTGGTGCCGCCGTATTTGCGCAGGTCGAGGTACCGGAATAATCCTCCTCGTTAAGTCCCAGCTCACGGATGCGGTCGAGCAGCACGTCGTAGCGCTCCTCACGCTGGCTGCCGCCGATGATTTCGCCGATGCCGGGAACCAGCAGGTCCGCAGCCGCTACCGTCTTGCCGTCGTCGTTCAGGCGCATATAGAAGGCTTTGATTTCCTTTGGATAATCGGTGACAAAGACCGGCTTCTTGAATACCTTCTCGGTCAGGTAACGCTCATGCTCGGTCTGAAGGTCGCATCCCCAGAAGACCGGATATTCAAATTCGTCCTTGTGTTCCTCCAGCAGCTTGACCGCCTCGGTGTATGGCAGACGGACAAAGTCGGAGCTGACGATATGGTGCAGTCTTTCCAGCAGCTCCTTGTCATAGAACTGGTTGAAGAATGCCATCTCGTTCGGACAGTTTTCCATCACATAGGACAGCACATATTTCATCATGTCTTCTGCAAGGTCCATCATGTCGCTCAGGTCTGCAAAAGCAATTTCCGGCTCCATCATCCAGAACTCCGCTGCGTGGCGGGTGGTGTTGGAGTTTTCGGCGCGGAAGGTCGGACCGAAGGTATAGATGTTGGAGAATGCCATTGCCATGCACTCGCCCTCCAGCTGACCGGAAACGGTCAGGCTGGTCGGTTTACCGAAGAAATCCTGGCTGTAATCCACCTTGCCGTCCTCGGTGCGCGGCGGGTTGTCCATATCCAATGTGGTGATGTGGAACATCTCTCCTGCACCCTCGCAGTCGCTGCCGGTGATGATTGGGGTGTGTACATAAACAAAGCCACGTTCGTTAAAGAATTTGTGGATTGCAAATGCTGCAATCGAACGCACGCGGAAAACTGCGCTGAAGGTGTTGGTGCGCGGACGCAGGTGTGCGATGGTACGCAAAAATTCCACCGAATGACGTTTTTTCTGAAGCGGATAATCCGGGGTGGACAATCCTTCGACCACAATCTCATTTGCGTGGATCTCATACGGCTGTTTTGCTTCCGGGGTCATAATGAGCGTACCCTTTACAACAATGGAAGCACCAACGTTGAGTTTACCGATCTCATTAAAATTATCCACCTTATTGCTTTCAAATACGATCTGTACATTCTGGAAGGAAGTACCATCGTTCAGTTCAATAAAGCCCAGGTTTTTGGATGTACGGATGGTTCTGACCCATCCGGCCACAGTCAGCTGCTGGTCTGCATATTCCTGCGCACCGGCTGCGAGCTTTCTCAGTTCTACTCTTTGCATCGTTTTTACCTCCATAATCTATTCTATCTCTGTGCGGCGCTGTACACTTTGTAAAACGGGCACAGAAGATATTTGCTGTGATTGTATGCAGCCGCCGGTATAAATCCAACCGGTGACGGCAATATAAACCATTATAATACTTTTTGGCAAGATAATCAATCAAAGCCCTTTGCTTTCGATAAAAATTTTATCAAAGCAGCCCTGTGCGTTTGCCACACCGTTGTCTTTCCCGGGGAAATATGCTAAAATAAAGGCAGTGTAACGCCAGAAAACCAGAAAGGATGTAATCTCATTGAAATGTAATATAAAAAAGGACGTCACCTCCAAAGCGCTGTACCAGTCGGATTTGGACTGCATCAGCGAAGGACTCGACCTGCTCGAACAGGACATCAACCAGTTTTTAGAGCGCAAAAACTTTAAGGAAATCAGCCAGAAAATGCCCTGCAAAACCTCGAGCACATCCGCTCGGTCCGCGAACAGCTCGAGCACAACCGCCAGTCGCTGAGCTTAAATGAGCTGAAGGTCATCTACATCGGACTCAACTTCCTGCGTGACGACCTGAATGCTCCGGCTCAAGAGCGCAGCGAAAAAAAACCGCGAGCTGACCGACCGTCAGATTTTGAGCAAAAAGCAGGATGTCCGCGCTGCCAACCAGAAAATCACCGCAACCTTCACCCGCATGGGCGTCGACATCCGTGCTACCCTGCGTGGATTCTAATCAGTTTTTCTTCCGGGGGATTGTGTCTTTTATCAAAAAAGAGTATAATGGGAAACAGAAAGTATACCGCAAACTGATTTGCGGTTTCGCTTTTGACGTTAAGGAAAGGAATGTATGAACATGAAAGCAACCGATATTGTAAACAAAGTAGAATTGGACGTTACCTATGACAGCCTGATCGAACTGATGAGAGCCGGTCGTCAGGTAGACTTTGTTCTGCCTGCACCGGAAACCGACGGAGACGGCTACCTGACCTGGGACACCGAATACTGGACCACCGTTGACAACAAACGTTTCATCCGTACCTACTCGCTCGAAGGTCGTGTACTGCGTGACTCTACCACCCACAACATCTACGACCTGCAGAACGATTTTAAACCAGAAAAAGCAGCACAGATCCGCATCAGCTAATAACTCTGTCTTTTTCGACCAACCGACAGGAACAGCTACAAAAGCTGTTCCTGTTTTTTTGTCCTTTAAAGATTTATTTACAAAAACCCCACCTATTATTTAAAACCCAGTTATACCCAATACACATTTACCGTTTATACTGTAATCACAGTCAAAGGAAAGGAGTGGAGCAAAGCAGCAGGATAAAATCGGAACAAAATTCCTTATTATTTTATCATATTCTTTTTTCTTCGTCGGTTCTTTTTCTGAAAATAGAACAACTGTTAGCCTGCTATGTGGACGGAATACCGACATAGCGGGCGGGCAGACCAACTATTCTTCTCCTGCTTACAGGAGATTTATAAAAAGCCATCGAGCTTGATAGATTTTTTCGCTTATCTCTTTACCATGGTATATCATGGGTATTGTTTTCTTCATATTTACTCTCTAAATAAAAATCCGCACCTTTTGGGGTGCGGATTTTTATTTTTCTCTTCCTCCTCTTACACCGGATTCCCTTTCGTCTGCTCGAAACACTTTTCCTGTTTTTGGCATAGAGTGTTAGTGCCGCGGGAATATCCTTCTGCGGCGCTCCTGTCACCTTACGGTGTGAGCATCTTTTTTAAATGAGGTGGAATTCTATGGCATACTATGACCAAGGTTGCTGCAACCCATGCAACTACAAGCCATCCTGTTGCAGTCCATGCAGCTGCCCTCCTTCCTGCGGCAGTTCGTCCTGCTGCAATCCGTGCAGCTGCGGCTGCCGGGGCAGTTCAGCTCCCAATCAGCCGTCCTACATCTGCGCCAACGGCTACATGAACGATTATGCACGATGTGCATTGGCACGCTACGACCAGCTTTCCTATGATTTGGATTCACTTCCTGTTCTGCCCTGCAACCCTTCCTGCTATCCCTGCGGCTCCTGCTGTGGCTGCCCGTATCCGTGTCCTCCAACAACTCCGGCACCTAACCCAAATCCCTGCCCAAATGCTCCCAGCTATTTGAACGCAGTCAATGACCCCGAGCAGACGGTAGCCAGCGGCTCCCCGGTGCTGTTTGCTACCGACCGGGTTTCCAGTGGCAACTGCATCCAGCATACTGCCGGAACCTCCAATTTTACCCTCAACTGTCCCGGTGTCTACCGGTCGAATATAATGCCAACGCATCGGTCGCAGGCGGCACCAACGTTGCTGTTTCTCTTTCTCTGCTCTCCGGCGGTGTAATTGTTCCGGGTACTCAATCGGCAGAAACGGTTGATGCAACCAGCCAGACTGCTTCCCTGAGCGCATCGACCATCATTACGGTTCCTGCGGTACCACCGGCAGCATTGCACTGTCCAACACCTCCGCAGGCAGTGTCAACCTCACCAATGCCAACATCCGCATTGTGCGTGTACTTTAATTTCTCTTTCCCTTCGGCGTCCTCCTCTTTGGGAGGGCGCCTTTTTTGTTTGCCTTGCTCTGCCTTTGGGATTGCATTCCGTTCGCTGCAAGGCTATAATAAAGACAGCATTCCCAAAGACCTTATCAAACGAGGAGGAGAAGTACAATGACCACAAATGAAAAGATTACCCGCATCCGTCAGCTGATGGCGCGCGATCAGGTACAGGCTGTCATCATCCCAAGCGGCGACCCGCACATGAGCGAATATTTTTCCGAGCATTGGAAGACCCGCCGCTTTGTTTCCGGCTTCACCGGCTCGGTCGGGACCTATGTCATCACCGAAAATGCCAGCGGACTTTGGGTGGATGGTCGATACTATGTGCAGGCAGAAAAACAGATTGCCGACAGCGAAGCGGTGCTGTTCCGCGCCTCTGAACCGGACTGCCCGACTTTCAGCCAGTATTTGTTGGACAACCTGGCTCCCAACAGTGTTGTCGGACTCAACGGCAAACTGTTCTCGCTGAGCATGATGGAACAGATGCAGCAGCTGTTCGCTCAAAAGGAATCACCCTGAACATCCAAGCCGACTACGGCAACGACATCTGGGAAGACCGCCCGGCGGAGGAGTACACCCCTGCCTACTACTTCGATGAAAAATACTGCGGTAAATCGGCAGCACAGAAACTCTCCGAGGTCCGCGACGCGCTTGCTAAACAGGGTTGTGATGCTCTGGTCGTCGGCAGACTGGACAACAGCAACTGGCTCTTTAACGTCCGTGCCAACGACATCCCCAACAGCCCGATTGCCATTTCTTACGGCTTTGTATCCAGCGACCAGGCGGTTCTGTTCACTGCCCTCTCCCGTGTATCGGCGCAGGCTGCCGAACAGCTTGCCAAAAATGGTGTCACCTTGCGGGCACATGAGGACATCTATCCCTTCCTGTCCTCCTTGCAGACCGATGCCCGTGTGCTGTGCGACCCGGACGAGGTAAACTATCTGCTGTACAACCAGATGCAGAATAACAGCCATCTGACCCTTGTCAAAGGGGTAGACCCTATCCCGATGATGAAAGCGGTCAAAAACGAAACCGAGATTGCCAATACTCGCCTTGCCTACCTCAAGGATGGCTGTGCCGAAGCAGAATTCTACGGCTGGCTGTTTGAGGCACTGGAAAAAGGCGAAACGGTAACCGAATGGAAATGTTCGCAGAAGATTGCCGAATTCCGCGCCCAGCAAAAGCATTATGTCAGCGAAAGCTTCACCGCTATCATCGCCTACCGCGAAAATGCCGCGATGATGCACTACGCTCCTCTACCGCAGGCGTGCAGCACCATCGAGCGGGAAAATATGCTACTCAACGACAGCGGCGGTCAGTACCTGGAAGGTACCACCGACACCACCCGCACCTTTGCCGTCGGTCCTATCACCGACGAGGAGCGCCGCGACTTCACCAATGCTCTCAAAGGTGTCATCGCTTTGAGCCGCCAGCGTTTCCTTGCCGGTTCCACCGGTTCCGACCTGGATACCATCTGCCGCGGTCAAATCTGGAAAGAGGGTCTAAACTACCGCTGCGGCACCGGTCACGGCGTTGGCTTCTTCCTCAATGTCCATGAGGCTCCACCGAACTTCCGCGACAGAACTGTCGCTTTGGAGGAAGGAATGTTCATCACCATCGAGCCGGGTGTCTACACCGAAGGCAGCCACGGCGTTCGTACCGAAAACGCTGTGGTGGTGGTCAAGGACATCCAGACCGAGTACGGTCAGTTCTACAGCTTTGATACCTTCACCTTGGTCCCAATCGACACCAGTTGTCTGGACCTGGAGCTGATGACCGACGATGAGCTGCAGTGGCTCAACGATTACCACCAAAGGTATATCAGCAGGTTGCTCCTTTGGTCAGCGAACGCGCCAAAACTGGCTGGAGCAGAAAACACAGCCTGTCACCCGATAAATTTTTCCATCAAAAAAGGGTCCCCAGTGGGGACCCTTTTGCTGCTCTTTATGCCTGTGTGATAATCTGCTCAAACACATCCAGTGCATGGTCGATGTCCTGGCGGCTGGTATCGTTGGTGGTCACAAAGCGGAACTCTCCGTCCTCAATTCCGTTGATCTTGATGCCCTGCTCGTACATCTTCTGCGGCAGTATGTCAATGACCTGCTGCGGTGCATCCAGCTTAAAGAAGACCATGTTGATTTCCACCGCATCCAAATCCAGGCTGACTCCCGGCATCTTCTGCAAACGCTGTGCCATATAGCGGGCATTTTCGTGGTCTTCACCCAGACGTTTGGTCATCACATCCAGTGCAACCAGACCGGCTGCCGCCAAAAATCCGCACTGGCGCATTCCGCCGCCAAGCATCTTGCGGTTTCTGCGGGCACGCTCGATGTACTCCTTGCTGCCGACCAGCATCGAGCCAACCGGAGCGCACAATCCCTTGGACAGGCAGAACATCACCGAATCTGCACAAGCTGCAATCTCCTTGACATCCACACCCAACGCGGTGGCTGCGTTGAAGATGCGCGCACCGTCCATGTGGACCGGTATGCCCTTCTGCTGTACCATCCGGTAGACCTCTTGGAGGACGTTGAGCGGAACAACCTTTCCGGTTGCCAGTGGCTCCTCCACACAGATCAATCCGGTCGGTGGGAAGTGGATATTGCTGCTGTCGCGGACAGCGGCAGCCATTTGCTCTGCATCAAAATCCCATTTTCAAAGTGCAGGGTGCGGATAAATGCCTGTGCCAGTACCGCTGCTCCACCTACCTCGTGTGCTACGATGTGCGCGGTGTCCGACAGAATGATCTCATCCCCACGCTTGGTGTGGGACATCAGCGCTACTGCGTTGCCCATGGTACCGCTGGCAACAAACAGCGCCGCTTCTTTTCCCATCATCTCTGCTGCTTTCTTTTCCAGCTGATTGACGGTTGGGTCATCTCCATAAACGTCGTCCCCCACCTGTGCCTGATACATGGCCTCCCGCATCTGCTGGGTCGGCTGGGTCACGGTATCGCTGCGAAGGTCAATCCATTTGTTGTCACTCATCAAAATTCCTCCCTATTCTGCTGTCGCTCGGGCAGTTTCTGGTTAAATTATACTAATTTTTTTAAAATTATGCAAGGAATTTGGTCTTTCTTTTTGAGTTTTTATGAATTGCCCTGCATTTTTACACCGAATAAGGGTCGGAGGGCGTTGTCCTCTACCATCACCGTCGGGTAGCTTTGCTGCAAACGGTAGCCCAACGACTGTGCCAGTGCTGCCGACACCGGATTGTCCGCATCCCAATCGGGATAAAGTCCCCGACGAAGTCCTTCTAGAATCAGCGCAGCGGAAACGATTTTGGCATATCCGTGACCCTGATACTGCTCGTCGGTCTGCACCTGAATGGCAAAACCTTGACGGGAAGCAAGATAGCAGGATGCACCGCTGACCGGTTGCTCTCCTGCAAGCAGCAGCCAACCACCCGCTGTACTGTGGTACTTCTTAAAGCTTTGATACTGCGAAACAAAATCTCTCATCCATTCTTTTTTTCCCGACACCGCTCAAACCATCCTCTGTCTATCTTTTGCAGCCTCATCCCTTCAAGAAGGCAATTACACCATGCCCGCAGCTTTTCTTGATTTTGCAAAGCCCGCTGCCATCAAACCGGTAACGCAGGTATTCCTTTGTTTTCACAAAGCTTTCTTTTTGCACAGCACAGCCAGTCCTGCTCTCCCATCAGCAGCAAGCCGTTTTTGACAGCTGCCTGCCTTAAAAAAGAAGGGTCTGCCCTGCCCTGCAAAAACAGAAAATCTCCCAGCAAAACTGCCGCACACTGCGGCTGCTCCAATCGGTCCACCCAAAAGATTCCCTGTTCCAAAGGGTTATCAAAGCAGCAGTCGGTCATCTCCCAACGGGTTTGTTCTTTCCAAAACTGCTTTGCAAACTGCGGGTACTGCTGTGGTTTTAATCGAATCATCCGCTTTCCTCCCATCCTTTTCTTTATCATACCACAGGAACAGTAGGCTTTCCAGATTTTCGCTTCTGTTTTTCTTATTCTACCCCAGAAAGCTTAAAAAAAGCTGAAATCCATTTTTCAGACTAATTTAAGGCTCTTGCGTTATCCTTTGGGTGTCGACAAAACACATGGACAGGAGCAATCTCAAATGATTCAAACAACCTTTCAACGATATGAAAAAATATCTGCTCACCCCTGCGCAGTATCAATGGATTTTCCAGCAGCTGCAAAGCAGGATGCAGGTGAACGAATACGGAATGTACCCCATTTGCAGTATTTATTTTGACACCGATGATTACCGTCTCATCCGCGCCTCGCTGGAAAAGCCGGTTTACAAGGAAAAGTTGCGGTTGCGCAGCTATGGCGCTCCCTCTCGCATGGAAGACCCTGTATTCTTGGAACTGAAAAAAGTACAGTACAAAGGTGTCGTTTACAAACGAAGGGTGGATATGAGTTTAGGTGAATGCCGCGACTACTTCGATTACGGTCTGCGTCCCGAATCGGACGGACAGATTCTGCATGAAATCGACTGGTTTCAGCAGCTTTGGAAAACTTCACCGAAGGTATTTCTCCGTTATGACCGTATCACCCTGTTTTCGCCCGAAGACCCACAGCTGCGGGTGACCTTCGACCACAATCTTTGCTGGCGCGACACCCAACTTCAACTTTCCTGCGGCGACTGGGGACATCCTCTGCTGACCGGCAGTCAACGTGACCACATTCTGATGGAGATCAAGGTCCCTGGCTCAATGCCGCTTTGGATGTGCAGCATCCTCGACCATGCAGAAGCCTTTCCGACTTCCTTTTCCAAATACGGATACTGCTACCAAAAACCATCTCTTCCCGCAAATGATGAAAAATCTGACCTTTGGAGGTAAACTTTATGCTTGATCTTCTTTTCACCAGCGTCATCTCCGGCACCGTCAGCTGGCAGTCCATTCTCCTTTGTACCTTTTTTCTCTCTCCTTTTGGGGACTGCCTCTGCCGGTGTTTATTGCTATAAAAACACCTACACCAAAAGCTTTGTTGTGACCCTTGCCCTGTTGCCTGCCATGGTCCAGATTGTCATCATGCTGGTCAATGGCAACCTCGGCGCCGGCGTTGCCGTCATGGGTGCCTTCAGCTTGGTGCGTTTCCGTTCCGTCCCGGGCAGTGCACGGGGAATTGGCAGCCTGTTTTTGCCATGGCGCTCGGACTTGCAACCGGTATGGGATATATCGGATATGCGGTTCTGTTTTTACTGCTTGTGGGAGCTGCCACTCTGCTTTTGTACTGCACACCCTTTGCCCAGCCCAAGGCGACCGACCGCGAGCTGCGCATCACTATACCCGAATCGCTGGATTACGAAGGCATCTTCGATGACCTCTTTTCCAAATACACCGATCACAGTGAGCTAATCCGAGTCAGAACGACCAACATGGGGAGTCTGTACGAGCTGTGCTACCATGTTCGCCTGAAAGAATGTGGCATCAGCAAAGCATTTTTAGATGACATCCGCTGCCGCAACGGCAATCTGAATGTTGTCTGCGGACGGATTTCCCACAACAATGAACAACTTTAAATCATCAACAAAAGGAGGAAACTCTTTTGTATTCTAAATATTCTTTTCATCGGCGGTTGACCTTACGACTGTTGTGCATCGCTCTGTGCGCTTGTATGGCACTGAATGGATGCTCCTCCACCTCTCTGCCGGACGACACCCTCAGCAGCGAACAGGAAGAAACGGATGATTCCGTTTCTTCTTCCGAGGATTCCGCCTATACTTACTCCGACTATGAACTGGACGACAGTTTTGATCGCCAATCCGCTGCTTCCATCATCCTGTCCGGCAGCACCGCGCAGTCGAACGGGAGTGGTGTAAGCATCAACAATGCAACGGTAACCATCTCCAAAGAAGGATGCTATCTCATCAGCGGAGAGCTGGAGGATGGGCAAATCATCGTCGATGCCGGTGACAGCGACAAGGTTCAGCTGGTTCTGGACAACGCTTCTATCCACTGCTCCACCGGCAGCGCCATTCTGGTTCGCAATGCAGACAAGGTCAAGGTGACTCTTGCTGCGGACAGTGAAAATGAACTCTCTGACGGAACAGAATACCAAACCGATGATGACAACCCGGATGCCGCCCTGTTCAGCAAGGATGATCTGGTCATCAACGGCAGCGGTTCATTGACTGTACAAGGAAATTATAAACATGGGATTGCCGGAAATGACGATTTGGTCATCACTGGTGGCAGATTGACTGTCAACTCGCTCAGTCACGCCTTGCGTGGTAAAGATTCGGTCGCCATCCTTGACGGCACCTTTGTACTGACCAGCCAGAAGGATGGCATCCAAGCAAGCAACACCGAGGACAGCACCAAGGGCTGGGTACAGATCGACGGCGGCAATTTTACCATCCAGTCCTCCGGCGACGGTATCCAGGCAGAAACCAATCTGAGCATCTATGACGGCAGCTTTACCATCACCAGCGGAGGCGGTGCGGTAAACGGTGCAGACCACACCGAAAATAGAGGAGGCGGGTTTGGTCGACCCGGCGGTAATAGACCTGACTCTGCAAACGGTCAAACCCCTCCTGAAATGCTGTCTCAACCGGCTGAAGGCGAACAAAGCTCTTCTGAAAATGAATCGGACTATTCTGAATTTATCTTTGATCCCGATGATTTTGACGACACTTCTACTGCTGACAGCGACACCACTGTCAGCACCAAGGGCATAAAGGCAGGCAATGCACTGCTGATTCAACAAGGCACCTTTGTCATCGACTCTGCCGATGATGCCATTCATTCAAACTACTCTGTCACCATTGACGGCGGCTCCTTCCAGATTTCCTCCGGCGATGATGGCATCCATGCAGAAGCATACTTAAACATCAACGGCGGAACTACCACGATTGCCGAAAGCTACGAAGGTTTGAAGCTGCGCAGATCCACATCAGCGGCGGCACTACCCAGGTTTTCTCCAGCGATGACGGTCTGAATGCCGCAGGAGGAAGTTCCTTCGAGCTGGTGGACGGTCTGCTCGTCTTAAGGGACACCTCTTCCTCCGACACCGAACAAACCTTTGGCGGACACGGCGGTATGTTTGAAGTCGAGGACAACTGCGACATTACAATCAGCGGCGGCAACCTGACGGTGACCACCAGCAACGGCGACGGCATCGACAGCAACGGCAGCCTGAACGTCAGCGGCGGCACCGTGCTGGTTTTTGGCTCCTCCTCGGGTGGAGAAGGCGCCTTGGACTACACCGGTTCCTCCTCAATCAGCGGCGGCACATTGGTTGCTCTTGGCTCCTCCGGCATGGCACAGTCGATGGAACCGGATGACTCTCATGCCACTTTGATGGTCACCTGGGACGAGGTGCAGCCGACAGGCACCCGCCTGACCCTGTGTACCCAGCAGGGAGAAATTCTTTGCTCCTTACAGTCCACCAATTCCTTCCAGACGGCGGTCATCAGCACCGATTCTCTCTCTGCTGGTCAGAAGGTATCCCTGTACACCAGCGGAACAGTCAACTCCGACAGCCAGCTGCTCACGATGGGCACCCTCTCTGACGGAGAGCTGCTGTGTGAGGTCACCTTAGCTGAGGATGTGACCAACATCTCATCCGACGGCAGTCAGCGCTCCTCTCAGCCGGGCGGTTCCTTCGGCGGCGGTCAGCGTCCGCAGGGCGACAGAAAACAGCGTCCACAGCAGGAGCTGACCATTGGCTCTTCGGCGGAGAGCAACTCCTGATTTTACCGATTTCTTCTGCGGGTCAGCGATAAGCAGTTCATTCTCCTCACTCTCTGCTTGCGCTGTTTGAAAAGACCCGCTTTTTCAATCCTTTCTCTCAAAAGCAAAAACTCCCGCTTTTAAAAAGCGGGAGTTTTTTTTTGCCGATTTTATTTTCACCTATTCTGTTTCATTCAAACGAACCATGTGGATGTGGTCCTCCCCACCCCATTGATTTTCAGATACTTCCGGCTGAGCCCTTCCCTTACAAATCCGCACTTTTCAGCGACTCCCAGCGAAGGAAGGTTGTGCGGCATGATGTTTGCCTCGATGCGGTGCAATCCCAGCTCCTCAAAGGCGATGCGCACACATTCCTGCACCGCCTCGCTCATCAGACCCTGCCGCAGATGGTCCTTGTCCAGCTTATATCCCAGAAAACAGGAGCAAAAAGCTGCCCCAAACGATGCCGTTGAGGGCAACCATCCCCATCACCTGCTGCGGCTGCTCTTTCTTTACCAGATAAAACCGGTAGCCCTGCGCCTGCATGGCATTCTGCTCGTCCAAATCCAACCGTGTCCGCTGGTAACGGTAGGTAAAAACTCCTCCCCGCACACCGGGTCGAACGGCTGGAAAAAGGCGCGGTTTCGGACATAATAATCGGTCACCGCCTCGGTCAGCGATTTGTTTGCCGGTATCAGCAGCAGTCGTTTTGTGGCGTACTGTTCCTTCATCCTGTCCTCCTTTATCCTTACTGGTTTTTCTTCTTTTCTTCTTCAGATAATCGCCGGCGCCCTTTGTTTTCAGGTAGATTTCATACTGCTCACGCAGCCAGCTTTCCACCTGCTGCACGCTCTCCTTGGACTGGGCAAACTCCTGCTGTGCCACCAAATCGCGGTGCTCCAGGTTCATCGGACCGTACCACAGCTGTACCAACAGTAGCTTGCCCTCGTCGTTACTCTTGGGTGTGACCTTATAGTTCATTCCGTTGCAGCTACCGGTCAGGATGTTCCCGCTTTCAAAAAAATTGATGGTCGGCACATAAAAAGTCTTTACTTGTATAATCCACCGCTTATTTTCCTCCAAACAGCTTTGCCAATGGGCTGACCGCCTTGCCCAGGTTATCAATGGCTTTGTTGAGCGCTTCGATGTCGATTTTTTCCAGCACATCCACCGCCTTCTTGACCTCCTGCACACTCTCCTCCAGCGCGACCTGACCCTGCTGGGGAAAGCTCGTTGAGGTTGCCCAGCAGCTGCTGCGGATTGCTGTTTTTCACCTGCTCGGTGATTTGCTGCGCATCCTCCAGTGTCTGCTTTGCCTGCGGGAGCATCTGCTCCAGCTGAGAGCTGATCTTCCCTGCGCTGCCCAAAACGGAAGCGGTACGTGGGACGATTGCCAAAACAGCCACCACAACCACTGCCAGTGCGCCGACTGCACAGCCTGCTGTCATTTTCATCAGTTTTTCCATCACGCGGTTGTGCTCTTTCTGGCTCTCAGCAAATTTTTCAAACTCTTTACTCTGATTGCTGTCCGCCTGCTCCATGTCCTTGATCTCTGCTAATTTTCCCATCTGCTCCTGTCCTTTCTGTCTACTGTGCATCCAGATTGTTCCAGTCACACTGTTGAACCAGCAACTGTGCAATCTTTTCCAGTGCCTGCTGCTCCCGTTCATCGAAGCGGTCAAAGCTGTAGCTGTCCAAATCAATCACACCGATGACCTTTCCGTCCAGCAGCATCGGCACCACGATTTCCGAGTTGGAGCCACCGTCACAGGCGATGTGTCCGGAAACTGGTGGACATCCGCTACCAGATGTGTTTTTTGTTCTGCCGCAGCGGTCCCGCATACTCCTTTGCCCACTGCAATGCGGCGGCAAGCCGGTTTTCCCTGGAACGGTCCCAGCACCAGCTCCCCTTTTTCATCAGGTAGAAGCCTGCCCAGCTGACCTCCTTCCAACACTCGAAGATGGCCGCGCTGGCGTTTGCCAGATTGGTCACCCAGTCCGCTTCATCGGCAATCAAAGCACGCACCCGCATCACCGCCCAGCGGTAGGCATCCTCTTGTTTGGATATTGGGCTGTTTTTGTTCCATCTTGTCTCTCTCCTTTTTTTCCTTACAGTGTCTTCATTACTACCGAACACAGGTACTGATAAAACCGGTCGTACTCCTCCCGCTCCAGCTGCCGCGGGTAGGACATCACCACCAGCGGATGCCCTGCAAAGCCCTCCCGATACGGCGGATGGACGTGTGTAAACGGATTTTCCTGATAACCGGCTCGTTCATAAAATCCTTTCCTGCGCAGGGAGATGTCGTCGATGGGTGGGTCGATTTCCAGAATGACCGGCTTTCCTCTTTGTTCAAGCAGCTCCAGCGCCCGACTGCCGCAGTGCTGTCCTCGCAGCTGTGGCAGAATGCACAGATGCTCGACATAGATAAATTCCTGCGTTTCCCAGCAGAGAAGCTCCCCATCAGATGGTCTTCTTCCATCAGCAGGTTGAACTGGTAGTCCGGCTCTTTCAAAATGGCGCGCTGGGCATCCGGTTTTCTCTGCTCATGCAGTGGAAAGCTGCTTTGATACAGCTGCATTGCCTGCAAATATAAACCATCCTGACTGTCCTGCAATCTTTTAAAGACCATTGCTCTTCTCTCCTTTTTATAAAACGATACTTTCCAGTAGTATACCACAAGCCAACCGCTTATGCAAACAAAAGCCAACGGGTGCATCTTGAGGTTTTGCAGAGCTAAAAAAAACCGCACAGTCCGGGACTGTGCGGTTTTTGAATCTTTTGATTTTACTCTTTTGCTCTTAGAGCAGTTTGAGCGCTTCTTCCACGATGTTGGCTGCACGCAGACCGAACTCGGTAATCAGGTCGCCGCCCGGACCGGAATGTCCGTAAACATCATGGACGCCCATCTTGACCACCTGACAGCCGTTGCTGCCTGCATTGACTGCTGCACAGACTGCATCGCCCAGACCACCGATTACAGAATGCTCCTCAACGGTGATGATCTTACCGGTTTCCTGTGCTGCCTTGCAGACCAGCTGCTCGTCCAATGGCTTGATGGTGTGGATGTTGATGATGCGCGCATCAATGCCTTTTTCTTCGAGCATCTTGCCTGCTTCAATCGCTTCTGCTACCATCAGACCGGTAGCAACGATGGTGATGTCCTTGCCGTCGCGCAGGGTGATACCCTTGCCCATCTCAAAGTGATAGGTCTGTGGGTCGTTGAACACCGGAACTGCCATTCTGCCAAAGCGCAGGTAAACCGGTCCCCTGGTAAGCTGCTGCTGCACGGACTGCTGCTCTGGCTTCCACATCGTCGGCAGGATTGATGATCACCATGCCCGGGATGGTGCGCATCAGTGCGATGTCCTCGCAGCACTGGTGGGTCGCTCCGTCTTCACCGACCGAGATACCGGCATGGGTGGCGCCGATCTTTACGTTCAGGTGCGGGTAGCCCACGGAGTTTCTCACCTGCTCAAAGGCACGGCCTGCCGCGAACATGGCAAAGGAGCTTGCAAACGGGATCATTCCGGCTGCTGCCAGACCGGCTGCCACGCCCATCATGTTGCCTTCTGCGATACCGCAGTCGATAAAACGCTCTGGACAAACCTTTTTTGAAGGAAGCGGTTTTGGTAGCTCCTGCAAGGTCAGCGTCGAGCACCACGAGATTTGGATATTCTGCCGCAAGCTCCGCGAGTGTAGCGCCGTAGCTTTCGCGGGTCGCAACCTTTTTACTTCTGCCATAGTTTTAATACCTTTCCTTTCCGCATCCATCAGCAGTCCAGCGCTGCCAGCTGCTGTCAAGTTCTTCCATTGCCTGCTGGTACTGCTCATCGTTTGGAGCGGTGCCATGCCGAGGAAGCCTGATTTTCCATGAAGGAAACGCCCTTGCCTTTAACGGTCTTTGCAATGATTGCAGTCGGCTGTCCTTTTACGCTGCGCGCCTCGTTCAAGGCTGCCTCGATCTGGTCAAAGTCGTGTCCGTCGATGTTGATGACGTGGAAACCAAAGGCTTTAAATTTTTTCGTCGATTGGATATGGGGACATAACATCCTTGATGTTGCCGTCAATCTGAAGACCGTTGTTGTCCACCAGTACACACAGGTTGTCCAGCTGGTAATGGCTTGCAAACATGGCTGCCTCCCATACCTGGCCTTCCTGAATCTCGCCGTCGCCCAGAACGGTCTGCGGATACAATTTTTGGCCCATACACGGCATCCCCAGCCAGCGGGTGGCCAATGGACGCCATATGCACGCGAATTTGATGGGTGCGGCCTGTTTTAAGCTTGCATGCAATGTAAGTAAAGTTGCCGAACCGTTCCAGCACCTGCCAGCCGGTGTAGGCATATTTGGAGTTCTGCTGGGTCACGGCCATCTTTTTGCGATCCTTAGGGTCGCGGCCGATGGGGGCTTCCACAAAGCCGGTATCCTCTTTCAGGTTGCCATACACCACAGCGTGGTACACCCGATGGATAGAATGCACGCTCATCTGTTCGGTCAGTGCCTGGTGGGCGGCGTCCGTTTTTGCAACGACCAAAAGGCCGCTGGTATCCTTATCAATGCGATGCACAATGCCGGGGCGGATGGCCCCGCCGATGCCGGACAGCCGCCCCGCACAGTGCCACAGCAGTGCATTGACCATGGTGCCGTCCGGGTTGCCGGGCGCAGGGTGCACCACCATGCCTTTGGGCTTGTTGACCACCAGCAGGCTGTCATCCTCATACACAATGTCCAGCGGAATGTTCTGGGGCTGGGCTTCGATGGGCTGCGGGTCTGGCAGGG